>Ga0214542_1003835_pt1 | contig 30206 bp, 13 predicted proteins | sample CNSS1metaG_FD_160096 | JGI IMG/M metagenome (GOLD analysis project Ga0214542, IMG submission 160096) | Root nodule microbial communities from cowpea collected in UCLA plant growth center, Los Angeles, California, USA - CNSS1 | ecosystem: Host-associated > Plants > Roots > Nodule | place: USA...
CTTCTTCCACTTGTGTTCTTTTTCTTTATGCCATGGATAACAATGCAAGGTTCAGTTCATCAGTCATGCTATCAGTTAGCAGTGAAAACAATGAATGTGGCCATCAGTCAAAGAGAGAATTTTAAGAAAATTATTTTTATTTTACTATTCATAGTAGAAGGATTGTAATTATTTGTTTGTATTGGGGGAGTGAGTTTCCAAGAGATTATGATTTGATAAAAGACATTATTGGAAGCTTTGTCCTCTGTTTGGTGGGTCACGTTTGGTCTTGCTAAAGAAGGTCATTAATTATAGGGTAGGAGAAAGAATATGCTCCTCGGATTTAATGGCTTCTTCTTCTTCTTCAAATTGAATCGCAGTGGCATTGTTGTCTGCATTAGGATTTTAAGAGGACAGATGATTCAGTTGAGTTTTATGTGTGCTTCACCTAATGAATGAGACTCTTATTAAAGGACCATCCACAGTAACATACAATTATTTTCTCTATAGCATTAAACCAAAAATTAAGACATGAAGACAAAACAGTTCCTTGTCTTATGGTCATGCATTTACTCTTTTCGATTTTTTTGAAGTTTTCATTAAGGACAAAAACAAATAGTTTTTTTTCTTCTTTTTGTATAAAATAACACAAAAACCTTAACCATTTGGAGTATTACTCTGTGAAAAAAAAATGGTTGAAAAGAATAAAGTGATGAAGGTGTAATATGATTTTGTTGAATTAAAAAAAGAGGTGGATCTGATCTGAAGCCAACTATCAAACAGCTGTAATGCTCACTTTAGGTGGAGAAAAAGGTAATATGCATGTGTGGGGTTCAATGAGTTGTGTTCTGTTGTGTTGTGCAATTCACATCAACACCTTCTAAAACAAGGCGACAAAATTTCTCATGCAACTTGACCATTCCATGGATATTTTCCTAACCCTCATTAATTATAAATTATTTTCTTAATTTATAATTCAAATAAATGTGAGTAGAGATTTTAATCAATACTGTGAGTGGTTTAAATTATAACATACACCCGTTTTCATATGGATAGTTATTGGACAATGCTGTTGCATAGGAATCACAACATGTGCAAAATGCAATATTTGCTTTGTTTCCAATAATGGACCATCTTGGAAAACTGGAAATGTCTGTCTTTGTTTTCAGAAGTTGATGGTTCAGAAAATTATACCCACAAATGAATCCAAACCAAATGAAGAAAAAAAAAAACATTTAATAGTTTAATCTGCATCTGGTTTCTCTACCCTGAGAATAATCCTAATATCGGGTAGAATCACATTAACGCACACAGTTCAATAGATTTAATGGGATTGGTCTCATAATTATTTTTTAGTTAATTACTGAACTATAGTACACAATTATTACAGGAAGTTAATTTTTAATTTATTTTGAAAATTTTGAAAACAGTACTATTTAATAATTCAAACAATTAGATAGGGACTCTTAAACATGTAGCAGTCTCTATAGTTTCTTTTTAAGAGTCAGACCAACAATTAAAGTTACAGTGTTCGCCACCAAGTCAAACCTTTCCACAATACCTATTTTACATTTATAAATTGAAAAAGGAAAAATACTTAGATAGAAACACAACTACTTATGAATGTTCTAGTTTGAGACCGAAACAAGTTTAATTATTATTTAATTAGTTTTAGTGTTTAAACACTAATACTCTATTAATTTTAGTGTTTTTTCTTTGAGTATTTGGTTGACTAATAGTAAAATTCATAATTATGTAATTTGTGGTGTAAACTATAAAAGTTTAACTCAATTGTCCCTTCTGAGAACTTGGGTAAAAATATTAGAGGAAATCACATTTAGAATGAGAAAAAAATAGTGTGCAGTATAAAATTTGTAACAGAAATAAAATAAATATGTTTTTTAAGCTTTTCAGGTTGGTGTTGTTTGTTCTATTTGATAGAGGTTAGGTGTGAATTTTATACCTGTTTGTATTTTCTTTTGTATATGATGATAAATGATGATTTAAAGTTTGGGATGATAACTTGATTAAGATAAAATATTATTTAAACAAATAAATATTTCTATTACTAAAAAATAACTAAAGAAATATTCGCATAATATCAAGTATTTTGGTTATATTTTAATAACTACAAATTACATTTTGTATAAATATTTTTAATGTTTTGATCTTTTTAACATTAAGTTTGAGTGATTGAATATCAAATTATAAATTTACTTTACTATGTAATCTATAAATTAAGAAAAATTCGATAGTATATTAAGAATTACTAGTTGTAACATCCTATATCCAAAAGTTAATTTTTTTAATAGTTTCATTCTTTTTATCATTAACTAAATCTTATCAGAATTCGTAAAATGGTGTGGATATTATTTTTATTTAACAAGTTTCTCTGCATAATGTCATATTTTTTAACAAAATAAATATATTAAAATAATATGATCAATGAATATATTTGAAAGAACAATTAGAATATCATTAAAGACGAATAAAATTGAAAGAAAGAAAGAAAAAAGAAACTTAAGGACATAAATTATCCACTAAAATTACTGTGGATATGTACATATAAGATGTCAAATCGGCTCAAAAGAAAAGTCTATAGTATGGGCCTGGATAGAGGGTGAAGCAGTCCATTTAAAACATGGAAATTGGGACTTAATTATTGATTTAATCTTATAATTTTGTGGTTTTGTTCATTTTAGTTTTGATGTTATATTTTGATTCAATTTAATTCTTCAATTTTTTAGAAAGGTTCAGTTTGGTTTTTCAATTATTTATAAAGATTTAATTTTTTGTAAAATTTTAATTTAGTCTCTTTATTTAAAATTTTGATTCAATTCAGTCTTCTATTTTTTAAAATTATTAAATTGTCTTATCCTATTTGAGATGAAATTAGTAATTAAGCTTAATTATAATTTTTATATACATGTTAAAATATATATTTTATAATTTATACATCAAATCAATCCATCTAAATGTAAAATATCTGAATATTTAAGTGAAGTGCAAAAGATAAAACAATTTGAGTATTTAGATGAAGTCATTTGATTTATAAATTATAAAAAAATATTTTAACATGTGTATATAACTTGTAATTAAACTTAATTATTAAGTTAGTCTTAAATTAGAGAAGAAAAAATTATATTGTTTTAAAAAATTGAGGTCAGGATTTTTAATCAAAATTTAAAACAAGAGAGATTAAATTAAAAAAAAAATTACCAAAATTCAAAATTCAAAACAAAGATTGGTTTTTTACCGTAACGGGCCCAATCTCGTAAATCCAAACAAGGGGGAGAACAGCATGGATCCAGTACCGAGCAACAAAATAAAATTATAGAGCTGGACCACACCCTAAACGCACAATAGGCAAGGACATGAAATTGAGACTCCTTCTTCTTGCACCTCCCTTTTTTCCTACAGACCGAAAACATAAAAGTTCTACATTATCTCCATTAAAATTATAATATAAAGGTCAAAATTATCTCCTGAGTCTCTTTTTCTTTTAATAAATTTTAAATTATTCAATCTAGAATGTTGAATCCGAAAGATATTTTCAGATATAAAAATATGTTTCAAAACATATATTTCGAAATGAACTTACAAAATATATACAAAATATATTTCAAAATGCATATTTCAAAAAATATTTTTAAATTTAAAAATATTTTTCAAATTATACAATCTATAATACATTTAAAAAAAATACCTTTTAAAATATATATTCTAAAAAAATTCAAATTTGAAGATACTTTCCAAAATTCATAATTCAAAATACATAAAAGAAAAATCCCTTCACGAACGAAAACCAACACCAACCCAAAATGTCCAATGAAATAATGGAGGAAGGTGCAGCCTACTCGGAAAAAAAAGGGAAAGTGTCAATGATAGGTAGATTAAGAATTTTTTTAATATATTTTAATCAAGAATAAAATAAAGATATTACATTTTAGGAACACGAAGAAAAAGAAAGGGAGGTACACCAAAAAATGTGGTAAAACACGAATTTAAAAGCAGAAATGACAACAAAACTAACAAAATAGTGAAGTTTTTGTATTTTTCTTTTGTTCTGGAATTTTTCGTAATATGATTATTCATATTTAAATCTATTTTTATATAAAAGTTGGCAAAAAATATCTAAATCAAGGCGAAAAATCCATTCAATAAAACCAGTGAGCTATATATCTTCGTAGAAACAATATGCATACAAATTATGTATGGTGTTGTAACAGACAAATTAAACTTAAGAAATATACAAAAGTAATTTTTATTTGGACACGTGCAGAATAGTGTCTTTGACTTTTGTTTGTTTGGGGTTCAAGGAAAAAACATATGTTGTATGAACAATAGTGTCTTCCACTTTTGTTTGTTCGGTTGGGGCTCATGGAAAAAAAAAACGAATGGGCCAAATAAAACACATGTTATATGTATATTGGACAAGTCTCGATTATGAACATATGGATTCATATGGTTCATCCATGGAATGGATTCTTAAGTCTAAGTCATCCATTCATACTGTTATGTAATAATATATACAAATCATTTTGAACATTGCATTTATAACATCACAAAAAAACCAATATCATCTATTTAAAGAAATCACTAGTATTTCGTTTTCAGATATTAATCATACATACACATTTATGTATTAGTTAAATTCATTTTTTTAAAGTAATACTATAAAGATAATAAAAATAACTGTTACATTTTACTTTTTATGACATTTGTAAAAGATGTCATTTAATGACACCATATGATGATGATGATATTTAGAGTGTTATTTTATATATTATATGATGAGAATTATTTTTAATCGTCATTAATGCAATGTTTAACTTCATAGTGAGTATAGTGGGTATAGTTTAACTTCATATATTATATATTATAGGATGAGAATTATTTCACAAAACATATACAAACTATACCAACTATAAAAAATAAATAAATAAATTATATAAATATATATATATATATATATATTAAAACATTAAATCATTTATATTTTTATTTATAAATTAAAGTTAAATTAGTTAATTTATCATAGCATAATTATTTCTTACACAAAAAACACGATAAATTTGTAACTATATATACTTATAAAAATGCAAGTACCAATGTGATATTATCTCTTTTCAAAACTCCAAAAATCACTCGTTGATAAAAAAAACAATGACAAACAAAAGAAGAATTACTCTCCAATCAAAGTGAATATTATGTCCATAAATTAAATCATTCTACCTTCCCTATTTTAATTATTGAAAAATTTTAGCATAAAAAAACAGAACTTCTTATTTTGAAAGATACGACAAGGAAACCTAATTGGATTCTGAAATTTATTATAATTTCTCATCTCCATATCATTGACTTCATAAGTTAAACAAAAAAAAACTGCAAATCCTGAAAATCTTCCGACGATCATTTTTTCAACTTTATAGTAATAGAACAATACGGAGAAAAATTCAACATTATTACCACACAAGGAACATGTAGAAAAAAAAACTCATATATATATATATATATATATATATATATATATATATATATATATTATTTAGGAGAATCTTTTTAAAAATTAATTAAATTAATGTTTTTAAAACTAGTCTATATATAAGCTAATAATAAAAGTTTAAAAAAGTTATATAGAACGTATACATAAATTAATTTTGATTTGTTTTTTATTTTCTTAAAAGAAGTTTATGAATAAATTTGTTGAAATCACTGTATAGTCGAAGGGAAAGGAAACTTCTATTTTAGTTAACAACTAATTAATATATGTATTTTGGGTTATGTTGTGTTATAGGTATGACTTGGTCGTTAAAACCAAGATCTCCAAATTAAACCATAATAAGATGATAGATGAAGTGAACATGGCTGAAAATAAAATGAGTTGGTTTAATTATTCAGTTGATTTGCGTAAATAGTGAACAAAACGAGGTGGAATGGTTCTTTTGACTTGTTTACTTCTCTTTGAGTTGAACCTTTCAAAATCTTGGCACACCAAAGAACGGTCCTAACAGTGCTAATTTCAACAGCTACCATTGAGCCCAACTCAAGACAAAACAACCCAAATTAGGGGCCTGAACAAGTCCATTCCAATCTTTGCTCCAAATTTCGTCACTTTATTTTATTTTATTTGCAGAAACAAAAACGAAAAATGGGAATCATATACACTTATGTAACATTTCTAAGGTTCGGTAATAACACTAACAATTGATATTATCACGAATCGAAGCCAGATTGTGAAACAATTTGAGAGTGTGTTTGAAAGCAAAACACGTTTTAAAATCTCATGGTGCGAAAAATGGTAGTATTCACTTTGATATCAAAAGTCACATCAACACGCATTCATTGTTAGATGCAGAAAGGAACCAGATTGAATTCAAACTGATACAATATTTTAATATCAAATCATAAATGCAGAAGGGTTAATACTATTAAAAGACTTGGAACTTAAGAAAAACAATGCAGCGCTTTTAAAAGACACATAACATGTGTCATCATGCTCTACCAAATTGAAATTCTTTATGCAGAAGAAGTTGTAAATGGAAATCAACGTGACTTGAAGACTAGAACACATATTTCAAAATCAATTATATTGACTAATAATTTTCTCTTGTTCTTTGTAAGGACAGAGAATATTGAACCTGCTGCACCTTCAATCTATAAGGAATTCAATACCAAATTCAAGTTCATGCTACCCCACACTCTTTAATTGCTATACATTTTCATATTTTTTTCCTATTCAAATCACATTAATATTAGGACAACACAAGGGTTTCAAATTAATGGGTCATATTTAGGATTTCAATAGAGCGGGTAGGATATGGGTAGTAGCTCTTCCATACCCTACCTGCTGCATAAATATTCATCCCTTACCCGTATTCATATCTGTCAGCTATCCATTATGCGGGTATTCACCTATTTTTTTCATATCCGTTGGTATCCACAGGTATTTACAAAATTATTTAAAAAACAAATATTTAATTATAAATTCAAATAAAATACATCACTATCATAAATTTTAAATAAAAAATTCAAATAAACTCAAGTTCATACAAGTCCAACTAATGATAAAAATAGATATAAAATGGTGTTCAACACAATGAAAATTATTTAATTAGTGTTTTGATTAATAAGTCGACTTTCTCCGATCGATTCCTGAAAAACAAATAATAAATTTCAACCGCCACGTGCCAAGTATTCTTATTTTGATTTCATCATTTGACAACAAACATACCATAAACGTCACTATCTATATAAGGTTTAATGTATATGTCCAATTTCAAATAAAGAAAAGAGAATAATGTCAAGGGGTGTACCTGAAAGAATATAACATACCAATACTTGAAGTTGGAAGAATGAAGATAAAAGACAAGACAAGACAAGACTTGCAACTTAAAAAAAATAGATCATAATGTTTTTTACTAATATATATATATATATATATATATATATATATATATATATATATATATATATATATATATATATATGAAGGTATTTTTGTGAATTAAAATTTAGCGGATACGAGTATCCACGGGTACGGATACTATAATATTCATACCTGCCTTATTAACATACGGGTATCAAAAATATCTACGAACAACATATATCAATTTTTAATATATATTTTTTATTTGTTGCGAATTTTATCCACAAATATAAATCTTTTTGACATTCCTGGTATATTTGGTATATTTAATAACTTCATAATTTATTATTGGCGCGAACGTCTTCTGTCGCAGTCAATCCCAATTGCTATTTTTTTCATTAACAGTTATATTTTCATCATGTTATTAAAGTTTATTAACTTACGGATTTGATCGTGATAGGTGGTGTTCATGTAGCAAATGCAGTAAACATTACAAGAAAATACCCCGCAGTTGTGGATTAATAGTTAATGTTAATTGAGTTAATTTTCTGTACAAGTAAAATAATATATTACTAATATGTATATTATTTTGTATTTATGTTTATAAAACACAAATACGTAATAATTTGTGTACCCATTCTTAATTCCGAAAGGACCCCAATAGAGAGACATGTTACTCTATTAATTTTTTTTTTCCAACTGTAAAGTTTTACACAAAAAGTACACTGCTTAATACAATCAGTTTATATCTATACACCAGTGAGAAAAAAAAAAACTAAATTAAACTCCTAATTGGGACCCGCAACACCTCTCCAGCGATTTAATTGTTATATATCTTAATTCAAACTTAAATTGTTCATGAAATTTACAATGATATACAAAACCAACTCAGTTATTTAGGAAATGACACTGATTTAAGACGGTTAGACCTAATTAATTAAATTGTATAATCAGTAACAGCTTTGATGAATCGTTACTTGACCGATTGAATCAAGTTTCGCAACGCTTTGACATTTCAGCTTCTAAAATCTCACGTTCAAAAAAAGTCATTCATGAATTTAATTAATATGTTTTTTTTTTTGTATGTGTGAAAGGGTACAAAAAATAAGATAACAAGAAATTTCGAAGGAACTGGAAAGAGATACATATGCTGAAGAGAACACATTTGCTTTCAAAACTTTATTGTTTTTACAAATTCAAACCTTTTTCTTTTTTTACTTAAAGCGTGCAGTTCATCATCTTGCTGTAAGAATTATTCTGAGAAATTCTTTAGCTCTTTGAAAATGGCATATGTGCATATCCTTGTTCACTTTTGTCTGAAGTAAAATTAAAAACTTTATTGTTTCCACTTAATATGGGGAATTGATCATTTTTGTATTCAGTAACAACAACCGAGAAACTTTAGGTAGAGTGGGAACAAGATTAAGTTTATTTTATTTATATAATAAACTTTTAAACAATATGACAAAAAGTAAAGATAATAAAACATTCAGTAAAGTACAACTATATCTTAATAGTGTTAACAAAATGTGACGTTGATTGGGACCAGCATCCTCGTATATTTATATCACCTTGGTCCAACGGCCATACGTACGTTCAGACGTATTTTAAAGCCATCTACGAAATAAAACAGAAAAATAATACATTTTCATCATCAATTTGTGCTTCATAACATAATTAAGCTCACTACCTAATACGTATTAAGGCGTTTTTAGTCTTTACACTGTTTGGCTATAAACTTGACCACAGTAGTGTTCAACTGCCACATAATATTCCATTTATATATTTACGGTGTTCTTAATTAGTTCAACCCATGCAAAAGCTGGGTTATTTCAACACAACTATTCTTCAAATTCTTTTATACTCTGTAGTATCACTACAAAATATTAAACGAAAGTAAGTAATATTTATACTCTTGAAGGTCAGTGTAATCACAACAATAAATTAATTATTCTTTTCACCTTATAATGATAAAAAAGTTGTCAAATACAAATATTACTTGGAGCTTGCCAAGTCTTAATTTTTTTTTTTAACTTTTTACCATTTATTAACATCTGCAGTTGGCATATCTTATCATTTATTTAGTACTTCATCACTAGCTGGTTATATTTTATTATCTTAGCATTGTGCATTAGACTAGTTTATTTTAATTTATCAATAATTGTTTAAGGGAATCTCAAAAGTTAATTTTCTTTCACAAAAATCAAACAGTCAATACAAGTTTAATAATTCACTTAAAATATCAGTACCGAAGAAAAAGAATTTAAAAATTATTGACTATATTTAGAGGGTTATTTTTTATTCTAACGTATAGGAATGGTATCCACCCAAATAAAACTTTAACCCAGTGAATGTGAGGAAATTGTTTTGGATTACATTTATTCGATTTCTTTTCAAAAATAAACATGTATAAAAAAATATTTTCCGTGATTACAATGTAATAACTTTTTCATAAAATTTTATATTCTGAACTTTTAACTAGTTAATAATAAAACGGTTATATAAAATAGAAATTAATAATTATATACTTACTTGATACAGGAGTAGTAGCTAATTTTTCTCATTAATTAAAGTCCTGGAGGAAACAACCCCTAAATTTCCCTCAAATTAGGGTAAAAGAATGACCACGTCAGCGAATTAGTGTAGCCCATCCCCGCTAAACAAAACACGTATTTTGGAACAAAAATAAAGAGAGAAAACCTACGGATACGTACTTACGTGTTTGAAGGAACAAATGTAGTTCCAAATCTGGATCCATGATAATCAGAAAATTCAAATGTTTTACTCTTTTTGTTCTCTGTCTTCTCCGTTCAATTACCTAGTATTTTCTATAGTCCACCATAAGCCCTTTTTCTCCCAAATTTACACACTCTCTCTCTCCCCCTATACATGTATATATAAATAATACACACCTATCTTTGTCCCTCAGATCTTGCCTACGTTAAAAACCCTCCCCGCACAAAAGAAAACACAAGTACACAACAAATTAAAGTCTCGCTTCTCTACGAAAGAAACAAAACAAATTATAAGCGGTAATTAAGTTAGGGTGTGAAAGGGAGCCATGCAGCGTTTACCCACCAAGTTGATGAGCAAAATCGGTGGTCCAGTGTGCGACGTGTTCATCAACCACCGTGGGATCGACACGAAGAGGAACGTTGCGGGGTTGTTGTACGATAATCTTACGAGGATTGGAGTGAGGTCGTTCTTGGACAGCATGAACATGAAACCAGGGGACAGGCTTTTCCAACACATTGATAGAGGCATTCTAGGATGCAAGGTTGGTGTCGCTGTCTTCTCTCCTCGCTACTGTGACTCCTATTTCTGCCTCCACGAGCTCGCTCTTCTCATGGAGTCCAACAAAAGGGTCGTTCCCATTTTCTACGACGTTAAACCCTCGCAACTCAGTGTCAAGGACAACGGAACCTGTCCTCCCTCGGACCTTCAGAGATTCGCCTTTGCACTTGAAGACGCTAAGAACACCGTGGGATTGACGTTTGATTCTTTGAACGGGTAAATATATACATACATTCACACACATCTTTTTCTTTCTCTGCTTTGGGTTAATGGATCATGATTTATATTAATTACATGAACCTGGGTTTTGTTTTGATTAATTTTGTTGTGATTTTGGTTTCAGGGATTGGTCGGAGTTGCTAAGGAATGCTTCGGAAGCGGTGATCATGAACTTGTTGGAGGTAAAGGAAGAAAGGAAGTACGCGAGGAAGCAGCGTTGAATGCTTCAATGTTCATAACGTGGATAACCACAATATAAAATTTGCATATATATTTTTTTTCGGTATATAAATATGGGTTCCTAATGAGAGACACCATATGCTGCAACCTTTAACATCACTCAATTATGTGGCCTCAATTCGCTTAATATTAGGATTAGGCTTCAGCTCCAAATTTTTCTTAGAGTAAAACTATAGTCAAATTGGCTCAACGGAACCACAACAAACTGCTCTAAGATCAATTCCTTTGTTGTATCAGAATTCTTTTATTATTTCATTATCAATACAAAATTATTTCATTATTTTACCTTTCCTTCTAATTTTTTGGTGCTTTCTCTTATTTTTTTATGATAGAAATTTGCTTGACGCACATTTTTACGTTTGCATCCGATAATTTGTGATTTATTGGACATCATTAAAAGATTTCAAGGTTATAAATCGATAAAGTGTAGTTTATTATTAACTACATTTTCCGCTAGTACTGTATATATTCCACAATATCACCCTCATAGTTCAACATTTAACACAAAAGCAAACACTCCTGCATTGTACCCGCTAAAACTAAACCCTGTTTGGTGAAATAATGCTGCATTCAAATTCATTTTTGTTAATAATTATGTAGACTAATAAAAAAATTCAATTTTTAAATTTTATCAATGTCAAAAGTATTTTTATCATTAATGTTTTTATTTATTAGTAAAAATCACATTTATCCATATTAATAAAAGCCGCCAAGAAAAAAAATCCAATACACTTTAAAAACTAAAAATCTACTGATTATCATTTTTTTTTCAAATTATGTGTTATATTAGAAACTATACATTTTTTTTTTATTTTGCAAAGGATGTTCTCTGAATTTTTTTATACTAAATAGTGATATCTTCTCCTTTCTAATTATTGAGTTAAAAAATAAGTGTTCCAATGCAACAAAAAATAAAATTAAACAATACTCAAATTTTCAATTAAAAAAATATTTAAAAAGGTAAATAGTAAGTTTAGTGAAATATATTTTATTTTATTTTAAATACAATAAAAAATGCAGTTTTAATACAAAAAAATTTAATTTTATTATTTTTATTTAAATATTTTTAATGGTTAAGGTAATTAATTAAATGCATATTTCATCTTCCAAATAAAGTAATGATAGGCATCATTATGAAGTCATTATCACGTGTGTTGTTTATTATAAAAAATATATATATTAATATGTAATTAACATTGAAACTATTCTTTTTATACCATGTACTTCTTATTCTTTGTTTAGTTAAAAGGCTTAATGATTCATTAAAATCTAATTGCTTTAGATTTACTCTATATTTAAAATTCGTAATCAAATAGTATTTATCTATTAACTTAACTTTTAAATTTTGTAGAACTAATGAAAACTTAAGCATTATACATTTCTATTATCATTAAACAGATTTATCAATTATTGTCTATTAAATATTTCAAATATTTTTAAAATACTTATGAACTGCATAAAATCCTTGCTATATCGTAGATATAAAGAAACTTGATTCGTACCATGCTTATCGTAAAACAAAAAATTGGTTACGAATACTTTCCCTCTTACCATTAACTTTAAACACTAGCGTGATTGTTTTATTTAAAACTTGGTTTAATGTTAAGTAGAGTAAATAATTTTACATTGTCACACAATAAAATCTACGCTTAACAAATTTTTTAGGATAAATGTGTTAAAATAATAATAAAATTCATGTTACGCTAGGATGAACGTATATTGAGGATAGTACTTATATCGTTGGAGTTTCTATACTAACTAAAAATAAAAAAAATTACTATAGTATATAGTGAAGACAAACATTATTTAATAAATTAATTTTGAAGTCTACATTTACTTATTAAAATGATATAAAATAGTTTATTATTAAAGTTATGATGTTGTATGTGTAATTGTTGCATGCAGGAAGAAGATGTGGTGAAATTGTGATGAGAAAACCTTAAAGTTATATTTAAAATTATTTAAAAAAGGTAATCGTAGGTGAGATTTGATGGCATGGAGCGACAAGGAAGAATTTATCCTGTAAATTCTTGGCTTCTTCTTTACCGTATAAAGTAGAATTCAAAAATCAAAAAGCGGATTTCTACTTTATAGTTCAGATGTCGGTGGGAGTGACATTTAATACCATTTGATAACACTTTGTAGTCAACTAAAAAAAATTACTTTTTTTTTTTCTTTTCTAATTATCGATATTCATCATGATCCCCTTTTATGTTTTTTTACATTGTTTTAAACTGTCCTTCACTTTAATAATTGTTTTTTCAAATATTGTTAATTCAATTAGTTAACCGATAATTTCTATAACCAATTTTTTTAAATAACGTTATATTTAGAAAGGACAAAAATATAATGTCCACGAACATTCATAGATAAAATTCATAACAAATAAATAGTATTTATAAATATATAGTATTTGTGAATAACGACGGATAAAAAATTATTTTAATATCTATTTTTTATAAAGTAATTGAACGAGTATCATATTATATGTATAATATTTATAAAAAGAATTAAAATTAAAATTTAATTTATATTTTATTATGTTAAATTTAATTAAAAATAATATTTAATTTAATTTATGTTTTATTTTTTATTTTTTGTGATTTTATTTATATTTTATTTAAAATTTTTGTAAATTATACATATTTTTAAATATTCACAAATATTAATGATATCCAAAAATTTTAAAAACTCACGAGTATTTTTTAAAATTATGAATAAATATTCATCAGTAATTTTTAACTATATTTTCAATGATAATTAACTTTGAAATAAAATATTTAAATTATATTCATATACACATTAACAATACTACTATATTTGTTTGTTTTATGCCGAAGTGAAGTGGGTGAATTTGACTAAAAAACGAGATTAAAATTTGTAAAAAATATGATCTATTTGATGAAAAAAATGTGTAAAAACATGTTATATATTAAATGATATAAATATTTTTAGATTAATTATATTAACAATATGTATATAATAGTAAACATTTATTATAGGGTGGACCATAAGTGTGATACAGGAGTCACAACTTCCCAACAATTTTTATTTTATTTTATTTTTTATATATTTAAAAAAATGTGTATATTATTATTTTATTTATATTAATTTTGACGATATTTTTTATTTTATTTTTATATTTTTAAAAATATATATTCATATATTATTATTTTATTTATATTTATTTAATTAAAAAAAAAACTTTTCTAAAAGTTTAAAAGTAATATTGTTTTCTCTATTATAATTTTTTATATTTATTTATTTGATTTCTCTCATTTAACCTTTATTTATATATATATATATATATATATATATATATATATATTATTTTCATCTTAATTTCCATCGTCAATAAATATATATATATATATTATTTTTATTTCAATTTTCATCGTCAATTCTTTAATAATTCTTTAATAATTTGTAAATATACTTTGTTGATACGAGGAACCAGATAATTAAAATATTCCTTTTAAGAATATAATCGACTATACACCCTGCCATAATCGGTTATGACCTTCCCAAACACAATGCAAGTTATTCGTTGCTTATAAATGAATTTGGTACAATAAAAGACATTGTACACATAAAGCACAATAAAGCACAATATAAGCAATATAAAAATTAAAATATGAAAGACAAAATGGTCATTATACTCATTAGGTGCAACCTGCAACAAAAATTAGTACCAAACGCACTTTCTCTTCATTCAAATCATACCAAATTACCGATTTTAACCACAAATATTTTCCACCTTTTAATTTCTACATAGTGTATATATTCAAATCTAAACACAACAAAATTCACTCATTTTTATATATTCTTAATGTATTCATCTTCACTGAAAATTAAAACTGTTTTTAAGTTTAAAAAACGCATTAGAGGTTTCAAAATAGTCAATAACAATTTAAAAATCTACTATGATTTGACATGCCTCCATATGTTAATTTAAAGTGATTGAGAAACCAAAGTAATTAATTAAAATTCCTCCACTATTTACACTTGTTGATCAATTTAAAGGGATAATAATATAAGATACAAAGTCAATGATTGACCAATTTACAATAATATTTTGGAACTTGTGTTAACAAATGAATCATCTTATAAATTGCCTGGGAATCTTACGTTCAAATGTTTATTAATACAACTGAACGCTGACTATCAAGTAATAACAAATCCTTGCAGAACGTTCTACCGGGTGGGGTACTTAAATAAGTTTTTTTTTTTTTTTTATAGAAAATTGATTTTTTTATTATCATTCCTGTCATAGTAATTAAATAAAGTTACTAATGAAGTATTTGCAGCAATATACTTGTTGTTATACGAACGAACTATACTTCCTAGATAATTTCTCAAAAAACATATGTTTAGATAAAATGGTTATACAATTAATTTGAACAAATTTAAACATTTTATGTTGAAACATTCAAAATAAGTTATTATATGGAGGGCTTAGTATATGTATAGACATAAGGCTAATTATTATTTTTATTTTCTAACTTCCTTTTTAAAGTTATTTGGTTTTATGATAATAACTTATTTTAATTTTCAAAAGTTTGTTATATCATTTGTATTTATATAAACGATTTACAAAACATTTTGATTTTGAATTAAAGGATTAAGAAATGAATTTTAAAATTAACTCAATCTTACAAAATTGATTTATAGGACCAAGTTTGCATCCATTTATTTATTTTAAATTAACTTATTTATTTTAAATTGATCTTATCTCTGATTAATATGTGACTTCCAGCACACTCATCATGTCATCGAGAACATAAAACTTCACATTAATAGATGATCATCATGTCAACATGAAACTTGGCATTAATGGAGGATCTGATATGGAGTGAAACAATATGTTCACTAACAATAAATTTCACTATAATAGACTCTAATAATGACTCTGATATTATTTTAAGAAGTAAATTTTAAACTTAATTTAATATTACAAAATTGACTTATAAAATGATGTTTGTATCTATTTATATATTCTAATTAATCTTATTTGTAGTTGTAATTGATTTGAGACTAAAAAAAAAGACAGACACATTTTTTGATACAAAATATAAGATCAAATAGCTTTATAAAGGCAATCTTAATGTAAAATACTTATAAACTGTATACAAAACTATTATATCTATTGATTGTTGTGCTAATGAAAAGGAGAAGCAACCTGTCTGCGACATATGTGTTGTAGGTGTATTGAGGTAAGTGTTTGATAAATGAAGAAAAGAATAGTTTAAGGTAAGAATATAAAGATGTTAAAGACACGTCATAGCTTGCAGAAGAAGTAACAGTTTGGAATAAAAGAATAGAAGCATACGCGCAAAGAGAAAATGAGTGTTGACATTTTATTGTGACTGTTGATTTAGTGAGTGAATTGAATGAGAAGAAAACTTCGTGGTCTTTTCAGTTTAATTACTTCAACATATTGGCCCAGTCCAGGAAAAAGCCCACACCACGCACCACCACTCAAGTCCATGCCTTTCTTAACACTCACTTTCTTCATGTCATCGTCAATACACCTTTCTCCTCTATATTTACCTATATTTTAAAACAAAGTTTCTATGACGTCATTTTGACCATTATTTAATAATTTGTATAAATTTAAGAATAGTTTTTTAAAAAAATAACTTTTATAATTTTATAAAAAATAATAATTAAATAATAAATTTTAAATAATTTTAGAATATAAAAAAAGTGAAAATAAAAAAATAAAAATTACTTAAAAGATGTTATTTCAGTAAAAAAAAATTTGTTAAAATTAATCATTAAAAATCATTTTTCAATGATTTATGAACAAGTATGTAATTTTTTAATTTTAGGTTAAAATCTAACTTTTCCATATATAAATGTAACTCTTTAATAAATTACATAGGCATGTTAACCACAAATTTCAATTTTTTCTCTAATAACTCGATTTTGGTTTAAAGTATTTATTATGACGAAACTAAATCAGTGGTCTATGTTGTATTTCATTATTATCCAATAACAATTAAACTACGAGACAACAACAGGTCCAGACGAATATGAGTAACCTATCTCATAGAAAAAAATTCACTCCATTATCTATTTCATTATTCGGATAAATATCACAAAAAAATTTACAGATTTATTTTTATTTACAGTATTCTTAGATACCATACCACCAGTAAATATACTTGTTTTTTTTAAATAAAATTATGTTAAATGGACTTTCTCTTATTGAGTTATGATGACTTTTTTCAATTTCATTTTACCAATTTGAATGTGTTCAATTTCATTTTTTTTTTTAAATGGATTAATACGATGTTTTCCCCTCGTAAATAGTGGTATTCATACTTGTCTAAATAAGAGCATAACTAAAATATTTACACTTATTATCCACATACATTTATTAATAATATTCATTTGGTGTAGTTCCAGAATTTTTTGTAATCTCTAAATTAAAAACATAACTATTGAAAACAATTTTGGTGAGTGTGGAAAATATTTTTTATAAATTAAAGATTAGTAGTATTTTAATTATTTTTAAAGTTCCAAGTTGAATTTTAATAACTTTTTGGTATTTGTCAATGACAGTTTTTATGATATCTTGAACTCTTTAATATTTATTATAAGAATTTTAGTTATAATATATTTACTTGATATATACATAATCTTAATTCTTATATGTCAAATTTAAGACATGTATCCAATTCAAAAGGTTAAATATTACTAATAAGCATAACACATGTTCTCACCGCGATTTTCAAGGCAACTCCACTGTACTTTGAAGTCATTTTGTTATTTCATTGCAATGGGATGAGAGGTGCAAGAAGAAATTATAGAACTGCAAAAATGAATTGCAGCATGGGAGAAGAAGGCCCAAGACAACTTAAAATGGGCATGCACCAACCTGATCCAATTCCACCACACCACAGGAAGCGCTGGGTACACCACAAGGCCCAAGAAGAGATGAGTAGAGACATATTTTATAAATCAAGATATTATTAAGTACTAACTTTTAATCTAAATTTTATCAGAAAATAAAGATAAATAATAAAATATGAATTTCAAGAAGTAAAATTATATTTTCTAAAAATAAATTATTGTGTTAATAAAAATAAAAACAATTATTTTTGTTAATTATGTTATAACATTAAATTATACATAAAATAGTGAAAAACATACTGACAAGCCGAAGCATTATCGACCCTACATGGCTAGAGTTATTGTTGTCCTTAGTTTGCTGGTTTTAAAGTTTTATTTATAGGGAGAATTGACATTTTAATTTTTTAACCGTATTAATATTCATTGGAATTATTGATCTCTATAAACAATTATCAATACTATTGAGAATCTGATCATAATATATATTTATCTTTTATCATGCTTTATTTCATATTCAAAGTGAAATTCGAATTTGTATACCACTTTGATTAACGATCACAAGTTTGCTACTACTCGTAATATAATTTATTTTAGTTTTTCAATCAAGAAATTCTAAAAGGAGATTAACTTTTGCATTTATTTTATTCGAATTCCAAAATTAAGCTATCTATTATGATTTTAATTCTTAATTATATTCTAATATTTTTATTTTTATTTTTAAGTTTATTACATATATTTTAAATTTTGGATTATTATGATTACTTTTTTTTTTCAACTTGAAATATTAATTTAATAACGTTAGACACTTTCAGGACTAAAATAACAGTTTATTATTCTTTAGTTTTACTTGATCTAGATGCTCCCAATTAGGGATGTCAAAAAAATTCATATCCGCGGATATCCGTGGATAAAACCTGCAATGGATAGGAAATGTATATTAAAAATGGATATCCGCTACCCCGTGGGTACGAGTATTTTTGATACCCGCATGTTAACGAGGCGTGTACGGGTATCATATTATCCGTACCCGTGGATACCTGTACCCGCTAAACTTTAATTCACAAAAGTACCCTTATATATATTAGTAAAAAATATTCTAGCCTAATTTTTTTTTTCTAAGTTGCACATCTTGTCTTTTGTCTTCATTCTTCAAACTTTAATAGTATTGGTATGTTGTCTTCTTCCAAGTACACCTCTGACATTCTTCTCTTTCCTTTATTTGAAATTGGGCATATACATCAAATCCTATATAGATAATAACGTTTATGGTATGCTTGTTGTCAAATGATGGAATCAAAATAAGAATATTTGGCACGTGGCAATTGAGGTTTATTATTTATTTATTTTGTTTATCTTTTAGGAATCAATTGGAGAAAGTGGACTTTTTGATCAAAACATTAATTAAAGAATTTTCATTGTGTTGAACGTCATTTTATATCTACTTTTATAATTATTTGAACTTGTATGAACTTGAGTTTATTTGAACTTTATTTAAAATTTATGACAATGATATATTTTATTTTATTTTATTTGAATTTATGATTAAATATTTATTTTTTAATAATTTTGTAAATACTCGCGAGTACCTATGGATATCCGCGGATATGAAAAAAATAGGCGATTACCCGCACAACGGATATCCGACGAATATGAGTACGGGTACGGAATGAATATTTATCTAGTGAGTAGGGTACGGGTACTTACCCGTGTTGACATCCCTACTCCTAATAAGTGTTGGCGTAATGTTTATATTCGCTTTAGGAAAAGAAAAAAATCATATTCACAGCAAGGACTTATTCAACTGTCTATTAAGCACTTTTATAAGTTTATTAAATAATTTTTAAATATATAGATGATGAGTTAGAAGTGTTGATAAGCAATTAACATTGGTAAAGAGATGAAAGTAATTGTAGTTTTGGCCTTTTGTTGTAATGGGTAGTTTGATTATTTGGTATGATGAAGTATTGAAAGTTTGAATGATATGAGGAAGGTAGAGTTGTATGTATAAGAAACTCTAAGTTATAATTTTGGTGCATTCACATGGAATACGTGTTAATTCAAGAACTCATAATCCTGACAAGCTGATTCAGTTTAAGAGCATCACCTCTTATACCCATTCAAGAACATTGTTTTCCATTCTGTTCCATCACTAAAAACTTTTAATTCTTCTTAACAACATGTTTCCATCATTTTTTCCTTAATTATGTTCGGTAGTATTTGAAAAAAATCATACTTGGTTCAGTAGTATTATGTGGAAAACAAGTATTGTATCAGTCATTAAATGAAGACGGCGCTCATAGGAGAGCACGTGCGCACGTGACTTCTCTCTCCATGTTTGATGTGTGAACGGTGTGGGCCATGGTTACCTTGGGTTTTGTCTGCATAAGAAAAGCATGACATCATAAGTGTATTGGCAGTTCCAAACTCCCTCCTCACAGAAACAGACAACCATCCTTATTCTCCTCGCTCTCTGCTGCTGTCCAGAAATTATTACATGGATCACAAATATTATGCTCCCAATTCACTTCATTTTCATGTAATAATAACGTAATATATTTTTATCTAAACTCAAAATATTACATGTTGCATCAACACTGGTCTACACCAGAGACACGTGTTTCACAAGAGACTGTGCGATCACTCCGCTGTTCTCCGTACACGTGTTGAACCATCCACCCTCCACTCCCACGTGTCACAAATCTCACGGCCACCCCTTTGCTACATTTATCTCACCCAACCCTACTCTTACAAAACACCAATCCTCGTCATGCGATCATCGCCTCCTTCCCTCAACCTTATTTCATTCAACTCATTCAATTGTAGTACCCAAGTTTCATTCACCCCTAGTGAAGAAAAAGTTAGGCTTATCAGGGTTGTGTTATTGTATGCATGAGAATTATAATCACAGCACAGTGTTGAAGCTAGACCCGTGACCATCACCATGAATAGCATGGGTTCATCTTCAGAATATCACACTCATCAGCACCCTCATCTTCCTCCTGGGTTTCGGTTCCACCCCACAGACGAGGAACTAGTGGTTCACTACCTCAAGAGAAAAGCAGACTCTGTTCCTCTTCCTGTCGCCATCATCGCCGAGGTTGATCTCTACAAGTTCGATCCGTGGGAGCTCCCAAGTATGAAACTTCATCACGCCACACCTTGTCTTCTCATCCTTTCATGCAAACCCACTTTATATTTCCTTCATTAATTTTGCTTTTGATTTCGGTGTTTCTGTGTACTTTAGGTAAAGCAACGTTTGGCGAGCAAGAATGGTACTTTTTCAGTCCAAGGGATAGGAAATACCCAAATGGGGCGAGGCCTAACAGGGCTGCATCTTCTGGGTATTGGAAAGCTACCGGAACTGACAGGCCCATTCTTGCATCTCATGGCCACCACAAAGTTGGAGTCAAGAAAGCACTTGTTTTCTATGGTGGCAAACCCCCAAAAGGGGTTAAAACCAATTGGATCATGCACGAGTACAGGCTTGTTGGAAGTTCCTCAAATTCTTCCTCAAACCCACCTTCTCTGCCTGCACGTAGTACCAAGAAAAACTCATTGAGGGTATGCATGCCATCTATATGATTCATATCCTCTATTTTTTCTTTCCTTTTAATTTCTTCTCAAACAACGTTAAACTAACCGTTTGAGTAAGATAAGGTTTTTATTGTTTTCAAAGATTAAAAAAATAATAATGAGTAACCGTCATTTTGACGGTAATGTCGGTGTTTTTACTCACCGTGACCGCATTGTATTTTTTGATTTCTTATTTGCCTGTAATTTTCCGTAACATCAAATATCACGATAAACTGTACCATAATTCAAATACGTGATTGTTATGGTTGAATTTCTGATTATTGTTTTTATGTCACTTTTGTTTGGTAGCTTGACGACTGGGTTTTGTGCCGAATATACAAGAAAAACAACAGTACCATGATGCCGAGGTTTCCCTTGATGGATCAGAATAAGGAGGTTTCTACGGAGAGCACTATGCTACCAATGATGTCAATTTTGTCAATGGCCAACAATAACAGCACTCAGAATTCCAAAGCCGGGACTTCGAGAAGCGCAAGTTATGGAGCCATGGGACTAGAAAATGATGACAGCTTCTTTGATGGAATCTTAGGAGTTGACCATAGCATGCAGCAAGATGTTTCTGATTCCCACCAAGTCTCTTCAAAGGGAATCTACCCTGTGAAACGAACACTCTCGTCACAGTTGTGGAATGACACAGGATCATCTTCTTCTGGCAGGAGATTCCATTGTGATCTCAATGCAGGAAGCAACACTGTAGAGGAAGATAATTCCTTCGTTTCACTGCTCAGCCAGCTTCCACAGAACACAGCGTTTCACCCAAATGCACTTCTTGGCCCAGTTACTAATGATGTATTGAGGCAACAGTTTCACCTTTCAAACATGAACTGGAATGTTTAGGGTGGTTATTAACTTGTCATAGGATAGATACTGGGTTAGATAATGTACCTGCCATTGCAGGTCTCTATTAAGCTTTAGTTTGGGTTTGGAGTTTATTATTGGACAAAACTTACATATAATGTTGTTTGTGTTTTGTTTATAAGAATGTGAGTGTTATTTTGTAATCGGCATTATAAGCTTTTCAGGTAAATTTCTATTTATGCAGATTACAAGTGAAGACTCTAATTCATTGAATAATAACGCGAACAAAACACATAAGAAACTATATCTAATTGAGTTTTTTTCTATATCATTTTTCCTTTCCACCATGACCACTAGAGAAAGATAGGATTGTAAGCTTGTATTTTAATTACACCTTTGAAACTTTATATTAAACTGAATACAATAATAATACTACTGTTCTGTGTCAGCAACAACACTATCACTTTTAATTAACTAAATAAAAGAATCATTGTTGATTAGGATTTTATTGTTAACAAAGCTGACCGTAGTCATGGTTGGTGCATATAAAAAATTACCATGGTGAGAGGAACATTAAAGTCCAATCAGGAGTCTTAGCAAGGATATACCTTGGGTGCAAATCACACATATATAAAGATAGATGACAAATAAGCTTATGTCAAAGAGCATTTTCTATAGGAGAAGATTAGGACGTAGAAGAAAAGAGAAAAAGGAATCTAGGTTGATATGGATTTATAACTACTAATCAAGTCACATGAAAAAATAAATGGTTTTGTATGATATCTGATAAGAAGGTAACCGTCTTAGTTCGTCATCTTCTTGGCATTTGATACCTAAAGAAAGAAAAAGTATATAGAAAAAGTAAGAGAAAAAGATTCTTATAAAACACTATACACGTTCATGCTTTATATATAACACGTCCAAAAGTAGAATGTCAACTGCCTAAAGTTCTTGGGATTAGACAATTAAACAGTTTTAAATCCAACCTACATTAAATTTTCTATTTACTAGGTAAAGGTGTTCATTATTCTTTGTAATATTTATAAAATATTATTAATCGCATTGTTTCACAAGAAAATTTATTAATCAATAGAAGGGGTATTCCAAGTTTGATTATAAGATTGCTGCAAAGTCGTTTCAAAGGGACAGGTATAGATAAATTGTGGTATCGACATTAATAAAGAAAAGGATCACTAATAATTGACAATCTTGATTTGACTTTTATCAAGTTCAAAATACATATTATCAAACACACGTCTCAAAACACAGTCTTATTATTTCGCATCATCTAAAGAAATCATACAACAATTTTTTTATCAGCAAATCACAAAACAAATGATGTATCAAAACAATGACTGATGGAGCAGTGCCATTTTTTCTCTCTTAAAATAACTAAATTGAATGTAATCATATGAAAATGCCATTAAACAAGATTTCATAGCTAAGCAATACATTAATTTCATGTCAAATCTAATTTGTCACCTCACAAGATAAAAATAAGTAATAATATATTTCTTAAAAAAACCACGGCCCCTAAAAAACTTACAGAAAATTATATAAGTTATAATTTAACGGTAAAAAGGTCGAAAGAGGTCTCTTTCCATATTTATTGATCCGATGAACCACTAAAACCACTTCAAGATTTTGACAGCCAAATTATGTCTTTGCTTACCCATGCAATGTTTGTAAGATCATTCCTACAGAAGAAGCTTTCTGCAATTCTTTTAAAATATTCAAAACATGCAACGTTTTAAGAAAGAACATAAAATATAAAACAACCACAAGCAAGATATAATTTATTAGACAATGTCACCACTTCGAAATAATGGTTTTTCCATTCTCTATTAAGAAAAAGTTAGACATCAAGTACACTTGCTTTTTATATTTAATAATTTGATTGCAAGTACGAGAAACCAGTGAACAAAACATTATAGAATGGTGTATCATTGTATATATGTGTGTGTGAGAGAGATTGATTTCTTATATATAAAAAAAAGTGTACGTCAAACTTAGATCATACATGAAATCTCGATGTAACACTTCAAATTTTGATAACTCTACACATTATTTTCCTCGTGTTTGTATCTTTAAATAAGTTAGCTATTGAAATGTCAGCTAATTTAGAAAAAATATTAAAAAAGTCAGTTTCCTGTGCAAATAGTTAACCTTCTCGTTTGGATTTTTTTTCTAATATGGGAAAATACAAAAGTGTTTAAAATTTGTCTTCATCATATATATTGAATAAAAAGCAGTAATATTTAAACCGACTCTTAGACCAAAATGATAAGCCATGAAAATGAAGATATATGGAGGTTATATACTACTAATTCATGATTTTCACAGATTGAATAGTTTAGACAGACAGGATATTTTAGTAACTTGTCTGCAGATACTATTAATAATGAACTGATGATGTCTGAATCAAAGTGGAATATTATTACATGATGAGACTGAGTAAGTCAATCCACACACTACTCAATCAGAACACAACACTTAGAAAAAGACTTTTGCAGTTAAAAAATATAAAGAAAACAAAATATATGTGGAGCGTATGCGGCCAAATAATATGAACAAAAAATATTATATATATTATATGTGGGAGAGAAAGATTTGGGTGTTACTTTTCTATCTAATGACGTATCATTATTCGGAGTCATAATCACGTATTTGATTTAATTGATGGCACGCAAAGATTAGATAATAGGATTAACCCAAATCTTGAGAACGAAATGATGTACATCATGTTTTTTGGGTGTAATGTATCACCATGGCATTGGCTCCTCAGAAAGCACCAAACATTGTTGTCGTGCTTTCTCTTTCGTTGAAATTCAAACATGTCTCTAATGTATCGCTATGTTATTGGCTGTTAATAACAAATTCATATTTAATGGAGCAGTACCAGATTCAGTAACAGTGAAACAATGCCACCCAAATTCACCTACTTAACTCATTCTTTTAACCCTTTTCTTCCTTTCCAAAACCAAACCATTTGTATCACATCTCCACCGTTTATATGTATTCCTTCATTTTCTTCTTTTATATCTTCTATCACCCATTCCTATTGATAATGAAAAATAAAAAATAAAAAATGTTGCGTGTACTCAGTACGAGAATCTTGCTTTCAAAATTAAAATCATAATTAATGTCAGTCTCAACACCAATGTTAGTTTGACCAAAGGGTTTCTTTTTTAAAAAAACTAGAACTTGTTAAAGTTGGCTTAAACCAATTTGGAATTAGCATCGGTAATGCACCGGTTCAAGCATATACTATGATATCATTCAAGGTAACTTTTACCTATTTGAAGCTACCTGTAACTAATCATTGATCGATTGATTTGATTATTAAAAGGTAGTTGCAACCTAAGACCATGTAGAACAAAATATTTTGTTTAATGCCAGATAAAATTAATGCTAAGTTGAATGTAATTCAAACTTTTTAGGTCATTAGTTACATTTAACATTAGTTAGACCCAGGTTAATATGCATTAATTAACTAATTATAATGTTTAGTTTGTTTATCGAATAATCAACTAAAATATCAAATATTTTTTGCTCTATAAATGAGGTGTTCTGTTTGATGAGAACTAATTAAATTATGTATAATATATTTTTTTATATTTTAACTGAAATAAAATTAATGATTGCACGAATTATTCTTTTAAAAATTCCGAATTAATTAAATATAAATCTATTTTGTAACTAGTTCAATTTCCATTGAAAATACATTTTCAATAATGACAACTCTCATTATCGTTATAAATTATATCTTCTATTGCAATTTATTTAATATTTTTTTATATTTGAAAACACACTAATATTATATAAAACTGCATCATGATTAATGAAAACACATTTCAGTAAAGAGAAATTTCGTCAAAAGAAAAAACAAAAATTAAAGTGGGCGAATAGCAAATCTGGGCGTGCCAATAGAAAATGACAAATTTTAGACTCATTTCAAATAAGGCCCAATAAATAAGCACTACCTTTAAACTTTAGATCCATTCATAAAAGAAAAGTAAACCATGTTTAGATTTTACTGACCACATTAATATACTTTTTTTATATTAAATAGTTTCATAGATATTAGAAAAAAAATCTGAAAACACTTAAAGTTTGTATTTATATTTATTTATTTACATATATTGTTGGTTTATATCGTTGATTTCCAAGTTTGCAAAGTATTGTTCGCTTGTCTAAACTTGCGACTGTGTACCGTGTTTCTTTTTTACTTATTACTGTACATTTGTGTGAACACTTTGTTTTATCATAATATATTTATTAATTTATTTAAATACGCTATTTTTTTTTTGTAATTTATCTGTTATTCTAAGAAAATAATAACATTACCAAATAGAGAAGTGTTCTGTAAGAAAATAGCGACATTAGCAAATAAAACAGTAGAGATAACAAAATAAAAAATTCTGAAAAAAAAAAACTTTATAACAAGAAAATGTTCCCTGAACTATCATTTTTAACACATGGTTTTAGAAAAAATGTAATAATTGAGGGGATTTATTTGATTTGTCCAAGGAGATTGGTACGATTGGATATATATTTGATAAAAATAACCAATTTCATAAATGGAAAATTAGAAGTAGGTAACAAAATCTAATTTTGTTAAGGCTTTAAAGAAAAATAAAAATGTAATTCACAAACAAACAAGAGTAGTAAATCTAGCTTATTAAGAAGCATGGCTGCAGTCCAAAAACTTTAACCTCAGTTAATGAGAAATAAATCATTCAATTAAAGAATAGAGGTTTTATATTTAATTACCTTAAAGACAATTAAAAAATGTTTTAAAAATAATAAAATTCGAAAAGAAGATGAATAAAGCCGTGAACATCATGAGATCATAAAAGAAATGAAAGAAAACAATCATTACTTGAAAGATAAAAATTGAAAACATACCACTGTAAAAAATTAATTGTTAAATAATGTTTGAAAATAATTGAGAATTGTTTTGAGAGCGCATGAATTACAATAGACCTTAATTTCAAATGAGAAATACTTACGAATAACTTGTATTCGTATTTCTACTTATTAGTTTTTCTTTTCAACTATTCAAAATCGTCAAGTCCTTCACGTTCATAATTACTTATTTGGTTATCAATATTTACTTCTTTAAGCAATTTTTTCAGCTTTTAGATCTTCATCTCAAATTTAAATTTTAGATTTTAAGTTACTTGTTTAGTTTGTGTTAAACTCTTATGTTGAATCGGAAATTATATATACGAGTAGTTTTTTTACTTTACAAGAAATAAAAAAAAATTGACGTGGTTTTTAAACACACATAATTAATTGCTTGGCTTTGAATTTAAAGACAGAACACACATAAAAATGTAGAAACTATATTTGTATAAATAAATGAAGTTTAATTAAAGTTCTGTTTTGTGTTAGTTTTATCTAACTCGACAAGATATATTGTTTAGGTATCGACTTGACATATACATGTACACAAACTTTTAGACAATAACAAAGGACGGTAAGGTAACTATCTCAATCTTACGACCAGAGCAATAAATTGAATTCTCCAAATCAAAATACCATAGTACAACTTACCAAGACTTTAGATCTTTAGGCGTGCTTTATATTCACATTTCAATTCATTTCTTGTACATAATTATAAACTAAAATAATAAATTGGATTTTTTTTTTCTATTACATATTCGTTTATCATTTTACGATTTAATTATTATTCTTTATATTTTACGATAAGATTATTTTAAAAATATACTTTTAATTGTTTTAACATCAAAATAGGTTAACGTTAGATATGATTTAAATGGTACTAATGCAGTTGCATAGAGCCATACACGAGCCTGGCAAAAGAAAAAAAATGTGTAGCCTCGAGAAACGTGGAAATGTGTGGATCCTCACCCTCGCCGGCGACGACGCCCAGAACCGTCTCAATCCAACCCTAATCGATTATCTGGCCTCCGCCCTTTCTCGTCTCGCCTCTAACGCCACCCCGGGCTCCGTCCTCCTCACCACCGCCCATGGCAAATTCTTCTCCAACGGCTTCGATCTCGCCTGGGCTCGCTCAGCATCCTCCCCCGCCGCCGCCTACGATCGACTCCAGTCACTCGTGGCCTCCCTCAGGCCCATCATCGCCGCGCTTCTCTCCCTACCCATGCCCACCATCGCCGCCGTCAACGGCCACGCCTCCGCAGCCGGGTTCATGCTCGCGATTAGCCACGACTACGTTCTGATGCGCGGCGACCGCGGCGTGCTCTATATGCCGGAGGTGGACATCGGGCTGCCACTGCCGGACTACTTCGTTGCCGTGATGAGGTCGAAGATAAGGTCGCCGGCGGTGCTTCGGGACTTGGGGCTGGGCGGCGCAAAGATGACGGCGGCAGAGGCAGTGAAGGTGGGGATCGTGGAGTCGGCGCACGATAGCGAGGAGAGCACAGTGGAGGCTGCGATGCGCCTGGGGGAGCAGTTAGCGCGAAAGAAATGGGTGGGTGTAGTTTACGCAGAGATAAGAAAGAGTTTGTACCCAATTGCGTGCGACGCTCTGGGTTTGACTCAGAAAGCGATCGTATCCAAGATCTGAATCTCATTCTCCATTTCACTTCCACCCTTTTTTATGGATCAGAAGGGACCCCTTTCTTCTACTCTAATCAATAAGACGTGAATCTCCTTTTCTTAACCTCTTTCTGTATGATCTACATCATTTTATCTTTTTTCTCTACTATATTGAATTGAATATATATTTTTAACATTTGGAGATTATAAATATATATATATATATATATATATATATATTTTGCTTTTTATATTTTCCTTATCAATAATAAATAGATTTACTATTTCAGATAATAATTAGACCTATTACATATAAAGATTAACTGAAATTTTTACTGTCAATCTTAATAGTATATGAAGGAATTTCTTTTTCTGCGAGACATTTTTAAAAAAGTTAATTCAGAAAGCCTGTTGTGCTCATAAGAAAATTTAAAGGTTAAATGATTAATGTTTATTTATTTTATGTTTAGTTTCAACATTATGAATAGAAAATGATTGACCAATGTGAATGTGATAGTAATGATAACACATATCCAGTGATATTAATTAATTTATTCTCAATCATGTACAATTAAAATAATTAAATCAATATATGTGTAATTTCATGTTTTTACGTACATCCTTCCTTACTTCACTCTCCGGTTCTTATTAAAATTCATAGTTTTTATTAAATTGTATGGTAAGACTCCATCATTAGTACTATTTTTATTATTAATTATTAATATTATCATTAATAATTTTTCAATATCAGTTTATACGAATTGATAATGTCGTAATGTTTAGTTATTTTTCGTTCACCCCAAGTTAAAGATAATCAGAAACTAATTTTTACGAATTTATTTTCCCTTAAAATATATTTTATGGGTCCATCCATTCTGGTTCCTTCGCTAATAGCATCAGGACTTAAATCTAATATTGAGTTAAACTTTTCATTAATTATATTACTATTTCCAGTATTGTCATGAATAAATTAACAAACTGTTTTGCACTGTTATAGGCCCACAAATATAGTGCAACCTGAAGCAAATCATAAGTGGCTATTTCTTACTGCACTCCTTCAATTTTTTTCCTGCAACCTATCATTGGCCTTTTGCTTGTTGACAAACAAGTCTCTCTAGATAAATACTCTTTGTATTCAGATTTTGTTGTGTCTTGAAAATGAAGCACTACATGGTCCTTTTATAGGCCTTTGGACATTACCCTTCAACTACATTCATTAAATATAACTACTACCTAACTCACAATTAATACAACAACTTCTAACTACCCACCTTCCAACTACCAACTACCCACATTTAAGTTTACCTAACAAAATCCCCCCATAAAC
>Ga0214542_1003841_pt1 | contig 30189 bp, 11 predicted proteins | sample CNSS1metaG_FD_160096 | JGI IMG/M metagenome (GOLD analysis project Ga0214542, IMG submission 160096) | Root nodule microbial communities from cowpea collected in UCLA plant growth center, Los Angeles, California, USA - CNSS1 | ecosystem: Host-associated > Plants > Roots > Nodule | place: USA...
TTGTATTTAAGATATATATATATATATATATATATATATATATATATATATATATATATATATATATATATATACATATGTTTATTTTGTTAGCTCACCCTATCTGCTTGTGTTTGACGATGATCGTGTACGCGATACACTGGAGCATATGATGTTATAGGTGGATCTGGTGAGGCTTAGCAGCGAAGCGGGAAAAAAACTCATGGGAACAGTTTTATTGAGTTTTTATCACTTATGGTTTTGGAATAAAGTTGTAAACTATTATAAAACTGTTTTGGTATTTTATTGAATTTTGAGAAATTTGAATTTAGAGTTATCTTTATTATGAAATAAATTATTTGAAATTTCCCTCATTTTTGGGAATGGATTTATAATTAATGAGATTTTTATTTTCTTATTTTATTTTATTATTTAAAACCATAATATCCGGTTGGGATGTTACATAACATCCCGACCGGATATTACTAATTTAAATAATTAAAATATGGATATAAGTATAAAATCGCATTTATGATAATTCATTTTCCCAAAACGCGGGAAAATTTAAAACTTTATTTCAATGCGTCAATTATAAAATCCATACAACGTTCAATTATTACAAAGATTAATTGTTCATAATATTCATTACAAAATAGTTCATGAAGAAAACTAGAAAAAAACTCTCATAGCTGGTCCCCACTCCGACTCTAGGCATCCACACGCTCACCTGCATCAACATTTGCCCCCATGTAACAAGTTACATGATCATCGCCAAATATACACAGATAGGGTGAGCTTAAATACAAGAAGGACAACTACACATGACATAATTAAAGCATTTCATAACCATAACCCATGTTAGCCCCAATCCTCAATCCTCCACTTCCAAACTTTCTGTTGGACGCATCTTGATTTTACACCCTTTGATGAGTACATTGATCGATCATTGTTGCACGAGTGTTTACTCGCCCCTCCGACTACAGGCCACCACCTGATAGTCCAAATGCAGGAATAAATTTTCAACGGGCTCACACCGCGACACCAAGTGGAGTTCCCTAAAACGAACAGAAGTCCATAGTTGTTCCTAAACTACCAAAACTCTATTAGATGCACTGAAGAAGGCAATCATCTGAAACCTCGTCATACGAGCCACGTTCCCACACACTCCACTGAACTTCATAAACCACTAAGCTACAACCTAGAGTGGCCAGGTGTTACCCCAATACAAGTTACACTAGTAATTGGGCCCCCAACAAAGCATCGCCTCATGACCTCCATCCAAAGCGGTGTAGGAATCCTCATCGCGATCCAACTCTGCACCCAAAACTGCCTGGCGCCCTCTCGCGTCGCTAGGCAGAACTTGGATCCACCCCGGTAGAAATCTCACCCCGTTAGGCGCCATACGCTTTCCAGAGCCTCTACGAGATCTTTTTCGCATGTCGGGATCACATTTTCTGCCAAACGCCATGCGTTCCAAGCTTCTCTAGTTTTCCCTTATCACTTGGCAACACACCCCAAGCCGCTAGCGCCACACCAGTAACATCATTGCTACTAGTTTTTGGCACTTTGAAGCAAGTTCCAAAGAACCCCAAACACTATACATATACAATCCATAACATGAAATATGTTTTTCTAGTCAGAATCACACGAATGGATCATAGTCTAACACATTCCTGAACAACCAAACAATATACAAAAATAGGAAGAATACATAACCATTGCCCCAAAATATCGCACAGGCAATAAAACAATAATAATGATAATAATAAAAAAACAACACCAATAACAATAACGATAATAATAATAATAATAATAATAATAATAATAATAAAATGAAACAATACAAATAAAAATAATAATAATAAAATGAATGAAAAAATAACAGTAAAAAAATAATACTAATAAGATAAAATAATAAGATAAAATAATAATAATAATAAAATAATAAAAGTAAAATAAATAAATAATAAGGATAATAAAATCATAAATAAAAAAAACAACAATAATAATAAAATATCGTAAAATAAAATAATAATAACAATAAAAATAAAGATAAGTATAAAATAAAATAAAATGAAAATAATAATAATAATAATAATAATAAAAATAAAAAAATAAAAAAAATAATATTAATAATAAAAGTAATAACAAAATAATATTAATAATAATATAAATAATAATAATTATTATTATTATTATAATAATAGTAGTAATAAAATGAAATTTTAAAAATAAAAATAATAATATAATAAAATGAAACAATAATAATACAACAGTAATATTAATAAAATAAAATAATAATAATGATAAAATGAAGCAGTAATAATAAAACAATAATTATGATAATAAAATCATCAATAAAACAAAATAATAGTAATAATAATAATAAAATAATAGTAAAATAAAATAAATAAAATAATAATAATAATAATAAAGATAATTATAAAATAAAATAAAATCAGAATAAAAATAATAATAATAAAAATAAAAATAGTAATACAAATAATAATAATATAAATAATTATTATTATAATGATAATAATAAAACAAAATTTTAACAATAAAAATAATAAAACAAAATTTTAAAAATAAAAATAATAATGAAAATAAAAATAAAAATAAAATAAAATGAAGCAATAATAATAAAACAGTAATATTAATAAAATAAAATAATTATAATAAAATAATCAATTAAACAAAACAAATGATAATAAAAATAATATAATAAAATAAAATAATAATACTAATAAATATAATTATAAAATAAAATAAAATGAAATTAATAATAATAATAATAATAAATAATAATAATAAGGATAATAATAATAATAATAATAATAATGGTAAAATAAAATAAAATAAATAATAAGAATAATATTAAGTGTGTTGTATTTAGAAGAAAACTTTAAACACGTCAAGCCAAAAAGAAAAATCATGATAATCATAGCAATACAACGAAAACCACAAACACACACATACTCTCTCTAAAACCACATATGACAAACTCAATCCACCCAGTTATCAAGCATATGTACAACCATTAGCCTATAAATGGTTCTTGACATATCATGCACACATATACTCATAACACCATGCCGCATGTTCATATATGCTCCTACAATAAATTAAATAAGTAAAACATAATATTAATGGCATACGTAAGACTTGAACCCAGGTCCCCCTTAAATGCACCAAACGTGTCTAACCACTTAGGCTACTATTACTCCTTTGTCATAATTCTCCGCATTAATTACTTTATAGATTCCTTCCCCCATAATTATTAAATAAATATTTATTTATTTACTTAATTTTCTCGGGTCTTACACCCAACACCTTTTAGGTTGAAGCAGTCTACATTGTAGTTTACATTCTAAACAAATGTCCAACTAAGGCAGTCCAAGACAAGACTCCTATTGAAGCTTGGAGTGGAAGAAAACCATTAGCTAAACACCTATGAGTATTTGGATCTATCTGCTAATACATGTTCATAATCAAAGGCGGCGCAAGCTTGAAGACAAGACTATACGAGGAATATTGTTGGGATATAGCACATAAACAAAAGGTTATCGAGTTTACAACCTACAAACGAAAAACCTCATCATTAGTCAAGATGTTGAAGTTAAGGAAAATGCTTCTTGGAATTAGGAAGAAGAAAAAGTTATTGAAAGCAGCACTTTAGTTCCAGTGCAACAATCTTAAGAAGAAACTCAAAAAGAGGCAGAAGCTTCAGGTACACTTTCTCCACGTCCACAACAACAACAACTAGAAGATTCTTCACCATAGTCCACTCTAAGACAAGTAAGATCTTTGGTAGATATATAGGAAACCTGCAATATGGCAATGATTGAGCCTAACTACTATGAAGAAGCATCAAAGCAAGAAGTATGGGTCAAGGCTATGGAAGAAGAGGTTAAAACGATTAAGAAGAATAACACTATGGAGCTTGTAAACTATCCTCAAGGAAAAGACATCATTGGAGTGAAATGGGTATATCAAACAAATCACAATCCTAATGGAACTATACAAAAGCACAAGGCCAGATTTTTCGCCAAAGGCTACTCACAACAACTAGGAATTGACAATAATGATACATTTGCTCCAATCGCACGACTAGATACAATAAGAGCTCTAATAGCCCTTGCATCACAAAAAGGATGTCAAATCAGCCTTTCTAAATGGAGTGCTCGCTTGATTAGACACAATGAAGGCAAAGTACTAAGACTAAAAAAAGCCTTATACAGCCTAGAGCAACCTCCTCGAGCATGGTATATCAAGAATGATCAATATTTCATCGATCAATGATTTATGAGGAGCAAAAGTGAGCCAACATTATATATTAAGGCACAAGGTCAATATTATCTCATTGTCTCTTTATAGGTCGACGATCTTATCTATACTGGAAACAATATGGAGATGATGAAAGAATTTAAAGAGGACATGATAAGACATTTGAGATCACCGCCGACCTTAGGTTGAGGAACTATTTCCTCGATATAGAGGTGAAACAATAAAGAGAAGATATATTTATCTCTCAAAAGTAATATATTAAAGCCCTATTGAAGAAGTTCCAAGTGTATGATTGTAAACCTATCGCTACTCCATTAGTGGTAAACGAGAAGCTACAAAAGAATGATGGAAGACAACAAGCTGATGCATCACGCTACAGGAGTTTGATTGGAAGTCTCTTATATCTCACAACCACATGACCAGACATTATGTATGATACGAGTCTTCTATCAAGATTCATGCAAAAGCCAAGTCAGATTGATTATGGAGTAAGAACAGGAATTTTAAGATATCTACAAGGCACAAAGGAGTTTGGAATATGGTACAAAACCATGATTAACTCAAGGATGATCGGCTATACCGATAGTGATTGGGCAGGGTCAATAGATGAAATGAGGAGTTTTAAATTACATGATTTTACTTCAATCATCTCTAAACTTACATTTATAGGTTTTAATATTTCTATTTTTAAATTGGAAGGTATTAGGATATGATCTCTCAAAATTTCATCCAAGGGAATCCTTTTTGAAAGCATTTAAATTGGACTTGGATGCATTTAGACTACATCCTTTTAGTTCCTTTGACCAAATCCTTTTATTAGACATCATGGTCTTTCTTCACAACTAAAATCCACTTAATTTCAATTGTCCCTAGAACTCTTAAAATAATATATAGGAAATATTACGAATGAAGTATGTCTTATATTACATGACTTTCTTTCTCCATTTCAGGTTAAATGTTACTATTTTACCTCTGTTGTTACATCGCCATCAGTTCCAACTTGATTTTTTGTTTACTTCTTTGGGAGCAAAAAGACGTTGAATGATCAATTTTCTAATAGTTCTCAAGATTTTAAGGGTTCAAAACCATTGCCTGAGAAGACTAAGAAAGATAGAGATCATGTATTTGATTCAGTTGCACTATTAAAGTGTAAAGCAAATTCTAGAAAAATCTAGAAAATCCTAAGATAAAAAATATTGAAATGTAATAAAAGTTCTAGAATAAAGTAGAAAAGCCTAAGATAGGAGGGAAATATCAAGAACATTCTACATAGGAAAAAATCTAAAACATTCCACACAAGTTGTGGCTAGCACTTTCTAGAATAGTCTGTAGGTCAATAATACCCATCTGCTATACCATTTCATGTAAGACAACATCTAACACACTTTTTACAACTACATAATATACTACTTTCAACTACTACTTCCACATTCTATTATCTTCCCAACTTTTTCTATCTCATCAATTATTCATTTAACAACCTCAAAATATCATTAATGCTCTATAATAAATTTTTCACAAAGGTTTTGATCCATAAACAAAAACTTGCATGCTCTCTCTGTAAGACCTGAGAAATTTAATTAATTAATAAATGTGGATAGTGGGAGCTTTTATGACAATTATTGTTAGCTCATATAATGTGGAATAGTGCTAGCTTAAGTGATTGAGAATATTTAATTGGGTTGGGAGGACTTCAGTTTGAGTCTTAATGAATACCATTTGGGAGTTATTTTAATCGCTATTATTTTAATCGTAATATACTTAAAATTTTTCTTCTAAATACGACACACTTAATATTATTATTATTATTATTATTTTATTTAACTATTATTTTATTATTATTATTACTATTATTATTATTATTTTACTATTATTCTTCTTATTATTTATATTATTATTATTTTATTATTATAATTATTATCATTATTATTTCTATTATTATTATTATTATTTTTATTTTTATTGTTATTATTATTTTATTATTCTTATTATTTTTATTTTATTTTACTATTATTATTATTATTACTATTATTATTATTAATATTTTTTATTATTATTATTTTATTATTATTGTTATTATTATCATTGTTTTACTTTATTTGTGATTTTATTATCATTATTTTTTTTATAATTGTTTCTTTATTTTATTATTATTATTATTATTTTTTCTTATTAATATTATTATTTTATTATTATTGTTTCATTTTATTTTATTATTATTTTTGTTATTATTATTATTATTATTATTTTTATTGTTTCGTTTTATTATTATTATAATTATTGTCATTATCATTATTGATGTTGTTATTGTTTTTATTATTATCATTATTACTATTTTATTGCCTGTGTAATTTTGGGGCAATGGTTATGTGTTCTTCGTGGTTTGTAAATTGTTTGGTTAGTCAGGATTATGTGTTGGGTATAACACTTTGTTTTGATAGTTTTAAGTGAATTTATTGTGATTCTTCTGGATGTATGAAAGCAAGGATATGGTTATGTTTTATGTATGACCATGTGATATTGTGTACTTGAGTTCAACTTAATAATATGAAAGTGTATTTACTTGTCATGGATGCATGTTTTGAGTGAATTGAGTGTCTTGTGTAAATAGGTTCATTGGAACCTATTCTAAAGTGCCAAAAACCAGTAAATTACTAGTTACTAGTGTGACGTCTGGCGAAACGGTGTAAACCGCTAGGAAATAAGCCATAAAGTGAACTCTAGAGCAAAACCTAAGAGTTGGGGTTTGGTGATGTAAGTGGTCCTACCAGACGGTATGTTGTAGAACTGGGTCTGGACCAAAATCCAGTAGGTTATCGTCCGACGGCGCCAAGTGTCTTGCCAAGCGGTCTAGAACCAGTTTTCACCAGGCGATGCGAACGAGGCGCCAGGAGGTTTCAGGTGTTGAATTGGACTACGAGGAGAATTCTACACAACTTTGGATGAAGGTGTTAATGTGATGCTTTGTTGGGGACCTAGTTACGAGTGTAACTTGTATTGGGATATCCGACGAGTTTTGTAGTCTTGGGACAAATACGAACTGCGATTTGTATTAGGGAACTCCACTTGGTGTTGCGGATTGAGGTTGTGACAAAATTATTCCCACGTGTGTACTATAGGTGGTGGCCTGTAGTCGGAGGGGCGAGTAGACACTTATGGCAGCAATGATCAATCAATGCAATCATCAAAGGGTATAAAATCAAGAGGTGTTAAAGGGAAAATGTGAATGTTGGGTTTGACGGATGGGGTGTCATTAGAGTTATGGGTTTTAAATTATTAAGTTATCTTCTATGGTATTTCTTTTTATTTGAGTTTACCCTATCCGTGTGTGTTTGGCGATGATCATGTAACTTGTTACATGGGAGCAAATGTTGATGCAGGTGAGCACGTGGATACTTAGAGCCAAAGTGGGGACAACATGGGAGTTTTTACATGGAAATATTTTTATGGATTATTTTTGTAATCAGTACTATAAATCATTTTATATTTGTAAGAGTTGAACGTATTTCTGAATTTTATCTTTTGGCGCTTATATACTAAAGTTTTAATTTTTCTCGTGTTTTTGGGAAAGTATTTTAAAATGTTGTTTATTAATATTTCTATTATTGTAATTATAAATTAGTAATATTCGTCTAGGATGTTACACTCTCTATTCTATATATTTTTACAACCATATTGTTTCCTTACTAATAAATGTTGTTGAGGACTGAGTCACAAATGTATTTGTGGTGTACACATTTTGTCCTAAACACATTACATAAAACCCCTCTCTATTTTCTAAGCCAACATAGGTTGATTGTGTGTAATCATATAGATGTTCCTCTTTGTCGCTCAAGAATTCAAAAGATGGGTTGTTTATTTTAAGGTGGAAGTAGTTGGTATAACTAGAGCAGGTGATTCCTTTGTAGGAGGACTATTAAGCATTATGGCTGCACACAATCACATATATAAGGTCACAAAAATACTACTTATTTAGTTACTTGCATCACATGTGTTCATATTTCCCCGTCTTAATTAATTTCTTAAAATTCATAAGGCATCATATGCAAACATTGTGTAAAACCTTTTTAAAGTTGTAGTTATATTTCGTGATCCTTGTGGTATCATTAGAAATTGAAGTTGCGTTCCTTCTGCCACTTTTAGGATGAGAAAAGATTGAGGAGTTAGTCTAATAATTAATAAATACTTTTGAAAATTTAAAAATATTTTAAATAATTTTTGGCAGTTTTTAATTATGAAAATGATATATTTTGTGGCAGTTTTTAACCGTCAAAATATGATATATTTTTTACCCAATTTTAACCGTTAAAATACGATAAAATATCACAAAATAAAAGTAAATTTTGTAGCAATTTTTAACCGCAGTAACCTTTTTTCATTTTGACAGCAATACCATTAATATTTTTTTTGTTATAAACTGTTTGTAACATGTGTAATACTATCAATTTCACGTTTGTGCCATGTCAATTCGCTTGTCCATGTTATTAGGCCAACATTTTTAGCCTATAGATGCATTTTTCTAATTCTGCATCCCAGAATGACAATTATGTAATTCTGCACATGTGTGGTGATGTGACCACGTTGGGGGTTAGGAGTCGGGGTTTAGGGATTTAGTGGGCAGAACCCTTATCCTCTTTTTTCATATTTTCTTTTGCGTTTTTAGAGAACTTTGAAGACCCAGTGATGGAGCCACTCCATTTTTCACGTTTCTACAGATTGGAACAACACCTAAGTTGGAGGTTTAACGTTTTCTGCACATTGTGAGTCTGGTTCACGTTTTCTTTCCTTTGTTCTTAATTTGAATGATGCATTTTTTCCATGACTTATAATTCGAATTACATGGAGAACTACTTGTTTGTATTGATTCCTTGAGGAAAAATCAAATTACTCACTCTATAAATTAAGCATAAACAAAATGGTTAACATAAACAAAAGTTCATAATGGGGAAATAACAAAACCCAATCGATCAGAACAATAATCTCAAGGTTTGGGTTGTGTTTATCTCTTAATGAATCGTGATAGAGTCATGAATCATGTACATTGGTAAATTGCATATTGAACTGGTTAACTTTCGCTTAGTTGCTTAATTGTGAGTTTCTTGAGAATTAATATAACCAAGTAAATTTGTGATATGTGATTGTTAAAGTTTCATTTGAATCAAGGGGTCAATAATATTTTTATCATTATTTTATTAAATCTACATTTACGTTTTTATTTGTGTTGAATTTTTGAAATTGGTAACCCCCTCTTATGTTGCATCTAAAATCTTTTATTGAAAACATTGGTCATTAGCAGACAACCTTAGGATCACATCCTAAGTACTATATTTAATGTTTTATTTGGTAGGATATGACCTCACCACTATATCTATTTACCATTATGTTAAACAATGTCTAGTATCATTGTCATCTACTGTTTTCACTTTTCTTGGTTTCTCCATATGTAACTCCTTTATATTCCCTTATTTTATTTCAAAAGCTTATCAATTTTGATTTCTAGTTTGAATTGATTATTCTACTATGATTTCCAGTTCTTCTATTTGTTCTCCAATTTTGTTTTTGTTATAGCAACTTTACTTTCCTTATTTAGAAGTTCTAAGTTCAACTCCAACGAGTTTCTTACATATTAAAAATTTGACCCTTTATAAGTTCACTTTTTGTGTGAAAAACGAGAGTAATATATAACATTTTCTTCATTATGAGTGAAATATCTCTTTTTGTTATTTTCTTTTATATCATTTAACCTTATAGGAAAAACATATAAGTTAGATGGTCAATTGGGACGTTACAATGTGACTGTCATGCATATATGTTGGGCCACATCAAACTCCTCAAGGTATTTGGCTTGGACACTCCTATTTGGCTTGGACATCACCATAGAGGTATTGACATTATGTCAAGTAGGGAAATGTTATACCAATCTTAGTAATAAAATTGTACTTCCCTGACCCAACAAATATACTATAGAGTTTGGCTCAACAAGGCTCAATCAACATTATTGGCCTAAAATGGCTATTAATATTAAGGCTTAATTACCATTTTGGTCCCCTAATTTGTTGGGTTGGTTCATTTTGGTCCCCTTATTATTTTTTGGTTCAATTTGGTCCTCTAATTCTTTAAAAGGTTCAATTTGGTCCCTATCGTTAAGTCAACTTTAACACCATCTTCATACATGCCACGTGTCATTTTGTGGAATTTTAATTTTTTTTTAATTTTTTTTTAAATTAAACTGTCACATGTCACCTTATGGTTGTGACACGTGTCAATTTGAGATTTTTTAATTTAAAAAAATGTACTGCCACGTGGCAGGTCACGATTGTGCCATGTGTCAAGCTAACATTGGTTATTTTCAACTTAGTCCCTCTATTTACAATTTTGATTCAATTTAGTCCCCCAATTTTTTAAAATGATTCAATTTTGTCCTCTCCAATTTGAAACCAAATTAATAATTTTTAATAGATTAAATTACTCCATCTAACTATTCAATTTTTTTTTTTTTTACATGTATAGAACATTTTAAGGGTAAAAAATTACAAGTGAAAAATGTAAGAAATTAAATAACATGAGTATTTAGGGAGTGATTTGATGTATAAATGGTAAAAAATTATTTTAACATGAATATATAAATTGTAATTAAGCTTAATTATTAATTTGGTCTCAAATTAGAGAGGACAAAATTGAATCATTTTAAAAAATTGGGGGACTAAATTGAATCAAAATTGTAAATAGAGGGACTAAGTTGAAAACAACCAATGTTAGCTTGACACGTGGCACAATCGTGACTTGCCACGTGGCAGTACATTTTTTAAATTAAAAAATCTCAAATTGACACGTGTCACAACTACAAGGTGACACATGGCAATTTAATGTTTTTTTAAAAAATAATTAAAAAATTTTTAAAAAAAATTAAAAAATTAAAAAAAAGTAAAAAAAAATTAAAAAATTTTGGAAATTCCACAAAATGACACATGGCATGTGCGGAGACGGTGTTAACTTAGACTTAACGACAAGGACCAAATTGAACCTTTTAAAGAATTAGAGGACCAAATTGAACCAAAAAATAATAAGGGGACCAAAATGAACCAACCCAACAAATTAAGGGACCAAAATGGTAATTAAGCCTAATATTAACAAAGATATTTGTTGGTTTAGTTGCTGTATATTAATAGAATATATGGTCAAATCTCAGTAGTTTGATGACATCATAAATATCCTTTTATACCATATAACAACAAAATATATGGTTAATCTAGTTAAATAATACATTACTATTAATATCATGTTGATTTATCATAAAGGTTGTAATTTTTTATTATCTTTATTTTATAATAGAATTCATAGAGCTTAGAAATCTTATAAATATACAAGGTATTTCCCCAAGGAGTACAATCACAATTCATAATCACTACACTACTCTCATAGATCCTAATACTATTACTGACTTGAGTGTCGGAGAGTCTTCTGTGGATGAATCTTTTTCCTTTGGGCAATGAGGGATACGATTCTAGCCATCAGAAGCATTCAAGTCACTACTTGGATCTTGCCACCTATCCAAAGGTCCAAGCTCCGAATCTTGGTAAGAACATTTGGCGTTTACTATAGGCTCAAGTAAAACTTTATATTACCTCCACAAAGTAGTCGTAAGAACTCAATATTGACCATATGGGGTTTCTGTAGTTACATGACACCAACTCATTCACCACTCGCCCCACTTTTTCGTAGTCCAATCCATTACTTACTTAACAAAGTAATTTAGGCTTGTTTGGTTAACTAAGATTCATTTAGAAATTAAATGAATGCATATGATAAATCATGAAGAATTCAACTATGAATGAGCACATCTACAACATTAAGAAGCACATTACATTTAATTTTTAAATATAAAAGTATAAATTGAAATAAAAAAATATAAAAGAGCACATCTACAACATTAAGAAGCCATAAAAAGGGGTTGGCGTAATTATACCAACAATATATAGTCCATAAGCCCCGATTTTAAAATACAAACTTTTCCATAATAATAATTAACTCTTACCAAATGCATTATTCCAAAGATGAGTGATTAGGCATGTCTTTATCAACATTTACATTTGAAATATTTGAATCACTCCATGATGTTTCGTCAAAGTTGATTGTACCATCACATTCTAACATTTCATGAGGATAAAATGAAGGTTTTGGAGGAATTTCAAGAGTTTCGACTTTAGCTTCAAGCATCTCTACAACCTTGTTCATTGATGGACGATCACTTGGTTTTAATTGTATACACCATAGTGCAACTATGAACATTTTCTTTAACAATATCTTATCCATTTCTGAAGCATCATCCATGTCAATATCTTTCTCTTCTCTAAATTGTTCATGGATCCAAAAGGGAAAGTAATATTGGCTTGAATGTTCTGCATGAGGATTTGAGTTTTTCCTTCTACTTGTCATTTCCATCAAAAGCATTCCAAAACTATATACATCAGCTTTATAAGAAACTGCACCTACATTTTTGTAGAATAATTCTGGAGCCATATAACCCAACGTGCCTCTTATTGTAGTTAAAGTAATGGATACATCTTTTGTAGGGTACAACTTTGCAAGTCCAAAATCTGAAATCTTCGGGATGAATCTATCATCTAAAAGAATATTATGAGGCTTAATATCAAAATGTAAAATTTGCACATCACAACCTTGATGAAGATATAATATCCCATGAGCAATTCCAAGAGATATTTTATATATCTTCTCATAACTTAGAGGAACACTTACTTCTTTAGAGAAAATGTATTTATCCAATGACCCATTAGGAAAGTATTCATAAATTAATCCCCGTTTTTTTCCTTCAACACAATATCCAATAAGTCCAACTACATTCATATGATGTATTCTTCCAATGGTAGCTACTTCATTAATAAAGTCTTTTCCATTATCTTTGGATTTGTTCAACATCTTTACTGCTACATCTAATCCGCTTCGAAGCTTTCCTTTGTACACAGAACCAAAACCTCCTTCACCTAACTTCACTTTGAAACCTTTAGTCATTTTCTTAACTTCTTTGTACTCATACCTAATGGGATTTATATTGCTGTCTAATAAAAAGTTTTCAATATTTTCATACATAGAAAAATGTCTTCGTCGCCATTTATAAATGAATAGCACAAACAAAAGTGAGAGTCCAAATAAATATCTTATGGATAGGAATATTGGTATAACATCTTGTCCTACTATTTCTCCCTCATCATTCCAGTCCAGTAATGATCGTTTGACATTTTTTATTCTATTGGCAAATCCTGTCAAATTAAGTTTCGTCTAATAAATAACTTTTGTTCATGGAAAAATCAACTTGTATATTATATTAAGTAAATTAATAACGATAGAAATGGATAATTTATATTACCTTTGATGACGTTTTTAATAAAACCTGAAAAAAAAAACAAAAAAGTGTTTAAATGATAAAAAATTATATGCACAACATTAAGATAAAAGAGCACTTAATAAACTTTGGTGGTATATATATATATATATATATATATATATATATATATATATATATATATATATATATATTCCATAAAAGTAATGTGTTATTTAAATATTTATAAATGCTCACATATTAAGTAATCTTATATATTGTATAAAATACTACTGATGAGTAACAATAACATTACTTTTTTTTTCAAAAAGTTAACAACTATTACATTTTATATACGGATGAAAAATGGGTTAAATATGTTTTTGGTCCTTCAAGTTTCAGTGAATTTTGAAATTAGTCTATCATCAAAACTTTATACCAATTTAGTCCTTCATCTTTTAAAATGCGTGAATTTAGTCCTTTTAACCAAATTTTGTTAAGTTTATCTGACATTTCAAGCACATTGCATGATAGTATTTAAGTTAATATTGAAGCAAAAATGTGTCAAACAGTGTAATTAATTTAAATACTATCATGAAATGCGCTTGAAACGTCAGATAAACTAAACAAAATTTAGTTAAAAGAACTAAATTCACGCATTTTGAAAGATGAATGACTAAATTGGTCAAAATTTTTGATGAGGGACTAATTCCAAATTTCGCTGAAACTTGAGAGACCAAAAACATATTTAACCCATAAAAAATAGACTCGTCATGTGGATATTTTTTGAATTCATCTATACTTTGACAAAGAATCACTGCATTGATTGAATACAGGTAAGAGTTGTTAGTGGATTTATGTTTATTTGCATATTTACGTTTGTGAGTTATTTTATTTAAAATAAACGGTCTTATGCTGACCGATTCTTTAGGGATTGAGGGAGCTATATATTAGCTACCCGATTTTTCAGAAAAGCTTCCCATGAGTTGCGGCAGAGTGGGGAAGCAGTTTTTTTTATTTTATCTTCTGCAAAACTATTTAAATACTGTAATCCACTGAAATAAATAACACAGACTTGAGATTACAAATTCAGAAAGCATTCTTACCTATATTCTGTGTTCACAATTTGGTATCAGAGCTCCTTCACAGGGGCCTGAACCAAGAAAGCTATCGTGAGAGGTCGTGAGAGGGAGAGAGAGAAACACTAGAGAGTTCTGCTTTCTGAATTGGGGTTGGGAAGAGTGATACACTGTGAGTTTTGGGTATACCTGAAATGGCTGAACCAAGCAAATACGTTCAACCCGCCATTCCAAAGTTTGATGGTCACTATGACCATTGGGCAAAATTAATGGAGAATTTCCTGCGCTCTAAGGAGTATTGGAGTTTGGTGGAACACGGTATTGATGTTGTCCCAGACAAGGCAAGAGCATCAGAAGCAGAACTCCAACGGCTGGAAGAACAAAAACTCAAAGATTTGAAGGTGAAAAATTATCTCTATCAAGCAATTGATAGAGAAATTTTGGATACAATTCTAAATGATGAAACGTCCAAAAATATATGGGATTCCATGAAACAGAAATTTCAAGGGTCCACAAGGGTGAAACGTGCGCAATTGCAAGCCTTACGCAAGGAATTTGAGACACTGCAAATGAAGGAGAACGAAACAGTAAATTCCTACTTTGGCCGCACTTTAAAAATAGCCAAAAGTATGAAAGCAGTAGGAGAGAATATGCAAGAAAGTGTCATAACCGCTAAAATTTTACGGTCTATGACAACAAAATTCAACTATGTAGTATGCTCAATTGAAGAATCCAATAACTTGGACACCATGACTATAGATGAATTGCAAAGTAGTCTATTAGTTCATGAGCAGAGAATGACACACTTAGTGGAAGTCGAGCAGGTTATGCAAATTGTGTTTGATGGGAGAGCAAGAGGAGCCTTCCGAGGTAGAGGAAGGGGGAGGCAAACATTCAACAAGAATGAAGTTGAATGTTTCAAATGTCATAAACTTGGACATTTTCAATATGAATGTCCTATGTGGGAGAAGAAAGCAAATTATGCAGAAATGGAGGAAGAACACGAGGAAGAAATTTTACTAATGGCTATCGCAGAAAGCAAAGAAGTAAAGAAGAATGAGTGGTTCTTAGACTCAGGGTGCAACAACCACATGAGTGGCAACAAGGGGTGGTTTTCAGAATTAGATGAGAATTTTAGAGGCAAAGTAAAGCTGGGAAATGATACCCATATAGCTGTAATGGGGAAAGGAAGTATTCGGATGAAGGTGAATGGATTGATGCATATTGTCACACATGTGTACTATGTTCCTGAACTGAAAAATAACCTATTGAGTATAGGACAACTTCAGGAAAAAGGGCTGAGTATTAAAATTCAGAACAATACTTGCACTATTACACACCCTGAGAAAGGAGAAATATGTGAAGTTCAAATGAATGCTAGCAGGATGTTTGTGCTGACAGCAGCCATGGGAATAGATACGTGTCTCCAGATGAATGCAGAAAACAACTCTCAATTGTGGCACAACAGGCTCGGACACCTAAGCTATGATGGCTTAAACACCCTTGCCTCTAAACAAATGGTGACAGGTTTGCCTCGAATTACAGTCCCCAAAAATATTTGCACACAATGTCTGGCAGGAAAACAACACAGGAACACTATGTCCAAGAAAGGAGTATGGAGAGCATCAAAAAAACTGTAGCTAATTCATGCAGATTTATGCGGGCCAATCAAACCAACATCAAGCAGCAATAAGAGATATTTTCTAAGTTTTATTGATGATTTATCAAGAAAAACTTGGATATATTTCTTAAGTGAGAAGTCTGAAACATTTTCTTTGTTCAAAAGCTTCAAAGCATTAGTTGAAAATGAAGTTGGAGAAAGTATTATCTGTTTAAGAACAGATAGAGGAGGAGAATTTTCTTCAAAAGAATTTGACGATTTCTGCAGAAAGCACGGAATAAGAAGGCAATTGACTGCTGCCTATACTCCGCAGCAGAACGAAGTTGCTGAGAGAAAGAATAGAACCATCATGAATATGGTTCGTTCTATGCTAATTGGAAGACAGGTTCCAAAAATCTTTTGGCCAGAAGCAACAAAATGGTGTGCACACATTCTGAATAGAAGCCCTACATCAGCCATCCAGGATAAGACCCCAGAGGAAGCATGGAGTGGAATAAAACCATCTGTTGAATATTTTCGTGTGTTCGGGTGTCTAGCTCATGTCCACACACCAGATCAGCAGCGGGTTAAACTTGATGACAAAAGCAGACCATGTGTTCTGTTTGGAGTCAGTGATGAATCCAAGGCATACAGACTCTTTGATCCAGTCAACAAGAAAATAATAATTAGCAAGGATGTTATATTTGAAGAAAATAAAAGTTGGAGGTGGGAGCAGAGTGGAGCAGAAAAATAGCAAGAAATTGCTGAAAGAGAAGATGACATTGATACACAATCTGAATCCGACAACGAGGAGCAGCAGCTAGAACCAAAAACTGTAGGAGCAACTATCAGAAACGAACCTCACACTCAATCATGTGAGGTCCCAACTGAAGGGAGGGCGGGAAGAAACAGAAGAAAACCTGTATGGATGGCAGACTATGAAGAAGGGGAAAGCATATATGATGACATCAATACTAATGCTATGCTAGTAGCAGAAACTGATCCAGTAACCTTTGAAGAGGCTGTTAAGAGCAAGAAGTGGCGAGAAGCAATGGTGAAAGAGATGGAGGCTATAGAGAAAAACCAAACTTGGGAATTAACTCATGCTCCCAAAGAAGTGAAGCCAATTGGAGTGAAGTGGATTTACAAAACCAAGCTCAAGGAGAACGGTGAGGTTGACAAATTTAAAGCAAGGTTAGTTGCAAAAGGCTATGCACAACACTATGGAGTGGATTACACATAAGTGTTTGCACTAGTTGCCAAATTAGACACTATTCGCATAATTCTATCTATGGCTGCACAAAATAGCTGGCTTATTTTTCAACTTGATGTGAAAAGCGCATTCCTCCATGGAGAACTAAAGGAGGAGATATATGTTCAACAACCAGCTGGATTCATAGAAAAGGGACAGGAAGAAAAGGTGTACAAATTAAAGAAGGCACTTTATGGGCTTAAACAAGCATCCAGAGCATGGTACAACAAAATAGAAGCATACTTCTTACATAATGGCTTTGAAAGATGTTTTTGCGAACATACTCTGTTCACAAAGTCAGCAAAGGAAGGTAAAATTCTTATTGTAAGTCTATATGTGGATGATTTAATTTACACTGGCAATGATAGAGGCATGTGTAATGAGTTTAAGAATTCTATGATGTCGATGTTTGACATGACTGACTTGGGGAAGATGAGGTATTTTCTGGGAATTGAAGTTTTGCAGAGTACACATGGTATCTTCATATGTCAACGAAAATATGCCCAAGAAGTATTGGCTCGATTTAATATGATGGAGTGCAATGCAGTAAAGAATCCAATAGTTCCAGGAACCAAGTTATCCAAAATGGATACAGAAACTAAGGCAAATGCCACGCTCTTCAAACAAGCAGTTGGAAGTCTTATGTATCTGACTGCAACCAGACCTGATTTGATGTATGCGGTCAGTCTAATTAGCAGATTCATGGCTAATCCTTCAGAGACTCATTGGAATACTATCAAACGAATCCTACGATATCTAAAGGGAACTACTAAGCTTGGAATATTCTATAAGAAAGGAGAAGATATAAAACTAGTGGCTTATACAGATAGTGATTATGCAGGTGATATAGACGATAGGAAGAGCACATCAGGATTCGTATTCTCCTTAGGAACGGGTGCAGTTTCATGGTCATCCAAAAAGCAGCCAATAGTGACGTTATCTACTACAGAGTCAGAATACATAGCTGCAACTTCATGTGCATGTCAATGCATCTGGATCATGAGAATTTTGGAGACCATTGGTTTTAAAGAACAGAAACTCATTCTAATTCTGTGTGACAGTAATTCAGCTATTAAGTTATCTGAAAATCCAGTATTTCATGGCAGAAGCAAACATATTGATGTTAGATTTCATTTCTTAAGATATCTTGTCAGAGAAGAAAAAATCAAGTTGAACCACTGCAGCACCCAAAATCAAATAGCTGACATAATTTACAATTTTCCTGATTGGTTCAATTAAAATCTTGGACAAAGGTTTGTAGACCATCTAGTGTTAATATGTAGCAAATGGTTTCAACAACGTCTAATAAGCCATAAACCGTTTGGTAAAATCATCTAATGACTATTGTATTTTGTAATTATAAGCATTGTTCATGTGTATTCTTTATTAGTCCAATGTGTTTCACGTGTGTCAGTTATATTGTTCTCCTGATTGCATTATATCTGTTTGATGAATTCAAAGGGGGAGAAAAATGGGAATCATTAAAACTAAAATCGGATCACTAAAATTGGAAATTAAATGAATAGAACTAATAAATTGACAAATTAAATTATGGATGGAGCTCATACTATTGATAGGGGGAGCATTTGCATCTGTGTGTGCTTGTTATCTTGTGTGTATTGCTTTTGGAATTTCAAGCTCACAAGTTCAAGCTAAGTTGGAAAATGATGTTTAGATGGCACTTCATCAATTCAATGGAGTCCAAGTAAATGAAGGTTGATCCAATTGAGGTAATGGAGGTTGGCTTCATTAAATCAGGGGGAGATTGTTAACACAAATAGCTTTAATGATTTGGTGGTTGAAGATTTGACAAAGAGATATGAAGCCATTGCCTTGAAATATGTTGGAACCATGCTTAAATTTATGAATATGTGAAGATTTGATGTTTCATGAGTTGATCAAGCCTTGTGTGTGTGCTCTTTGTCTGGTTTATTCATGAAGAAAACAAGCATGAAGATTGGAGTTCATATTGTAGACCTTTTAGCATTGCATAAATAGACTTTATAGTCAAACTGTTAAGAAATTCAACATGTTGATTTTCAAAACAATCGGTTAATTTTACTTAAGTTAAGTGAAATTAGTTGATTCACATTGTAGAACTTTTAGCATTGTATAGATGTATAGGGTCTTGGTTGTGTCTTTTAATGCGTTGAAATGTTTTTTCAACATGTTAAATGATGTCTTTTAATTTATTGAATGACTTTTTAACATATTAAAAGGTTTGTTGCAGTAATTTAATTTTACATATTCAATCAGTTGATTTATTTTTGGAATCGACTGATTTCACTTAACTTAAGTAAAATCAACCGATTGATTTGAAAATCAACTTATTGAATTTCGTAACAGTTTGACTATAAAGTTTGTTTATGCAATGCTAAAAGGTCTACAATATGAACTTCAATCTTCAAGCTTGTTTTCTTCATGAATAAACTAGATACAGAGAACACACACAAGGCTTGATCAACTCGTGAAACATCAAATCTTCACATATTCATAAATTTAAGCATGCTTCCAACATGTTCCAAGACAATGGCTTCATATCTCTTTGTCAAAGAAGATTAAATCAACAAAAGTATTAACAAATTTGTCAAAATGCAAATCAGGAATAAGAAGAAATATGATTAAAGATTTGATCAAAGAAAAAGAAGATTATATGAATAGCAATTACGTTAGTTCAAGGTTATATATAAATTGAAGATTGTGCATATGAAAGAATATCCTATGTAATTAATTACTAGAAAATATTATGAAGATTACAAAATATATGAAGAATATATTGAAGATTATATTCAAAGCCACAATGGTAAAATGAATCAAAAACAAGAAATTCATATTTTTGAGAAGATATCCAAGAAAGGAAAGAAAGGATAATTCAAGCTTGAAAAATAGAACTGTTGTAAAGGTCATATCAAGAATTTCTTTAAGAAAAGAAAAGCAATATAAAAGTCATGAACAATCATATTCTACAACGAGAATGTAAATACGAAGACCTATATAAAGAAATAGAAGTTATAGAAAAAGTGAGAGCACGCGCAAACAAGAATTACAACACACAAGAAAGTGCAAGGAGGAAAAACACTAAGCCTACGGAGCCAAATTCTATTAGTTATGAGTGATGATGCGTGCGTGATTAACTATTGTAATGTTTATCACATTATGAAGTTTTACCCTGTCAGTTTTGTTTGCACTCTCTTAGTTTGGAAGTGATTTTGATTTATTCAATTGAGAATTTTGTATCTTAATGGGAGATTGAGAAGGGTACTTGAAGAGGTTAATAATTATAACCTAGAGAGGTCGATACTTGTAATATATGAAGATGTTAATACTTGTATTGTAATCAAATAGAGGTACTTGATTAGTGAATGAGTTTTAAAAATATCTTTAAAAATAGGTTTGATTCCTAGTTGATTTTTTTGATATTTTGCTCAAGTGGCAGATTTTCACTTAAATAAAAATAGAACAAAGATTCATAATCAAATTTCGGTCCTATTTTCACTTCAGAAAAAATATTGCTAAATATAATTGTGTCCTTAACCATATTTTCTCTCGAGCAAAATGTTTTTCACTAAAAACAAAATAGGACTACAACTCAACCCCTTAACCCCTTATATGTGAGTTTTCTGAAAGTCATTGATTGATATTTCGTTTGTTAAATATCTTTAATGTATACATTCTGTATGGTTTATGTTTTGAGGCATGTTGGATTTGGACCGAAAGTAAACTAACTTATTTAATTGTATCTTTTTATGTATTTTTTCTAAAGTTATAATTTTATGTCAATAACTTATTGGTACATGTGGTAGAATAACTTTCGAAAGAGAGTATATATTTTTTATTTTAACTATTGAAATATAGATATTTGTATTTGTATTGTAGATTTTTATTATATTACTTATTACTATAAATTTTATACAAGTCCTTCGATAAATTTATAGTAAAGTAAAAGTTTATTTTTGAGGTTCTTACAACAATTAACTTGCATGTAAGTTAATTTGTAATATTTATCTTTTATGCTATTCAAATGATCTATTTACTATTTATTACTTAAAATATAAATTAGTTTGAATTACATATTTTCATCTCTTTTTATTTTTATCCATGAATTTCTTTCCCTGCAATTTTAATTCTATGGTTTTGAAAATTCTGTTGTAATTTTCATATATTTTAATATTTTAACTAAATTATTTTCTTGTGGTACCTTTGAACGAGAGAAGTCTAGAGTTCATTTGGATGAAGATAAAAAATATATAAAAAAAAATTAAGAATCAATCGAAAATTAGTTTTTAAAAGTTACTAATAAAATAAAATAAAATAAAAGGCATATATAGAAATATTAAAAGAACCAAAAATTGTAATTTAGCCTAGAAAATAACTCTAAGCAATAAATGCAATAGTATGGATGGAAAAAATAGTTTCCATACAAGTTAATGGTGATCAATGGAAGAGTGTGCATACCTTTAGTGTATAAGCGAATTCGTGATAGAGTTCCTACAATAATAATAAAAGGAAAACATTTTTACAAAAGGGAAAAGTATAAATTAAATGGAAAATGATATTTTAATCTATTTTTTTTATTCACTTTTAACTCATTGCTTTAATCACCATTAGATCATCTTTTTTTATTCTTTTTAGTGATGTGATGTGATGATCTAATGGTGATTGCAGTAGTGGATTAAAAGTGGATAAAAAAAAGTGGGTTAAAGTATCATTGTCCAAATTAAATATTTAATTACTCGGATGGACCCTATTTTTTATAGAAATGTATCAATTTGGTCTCTGTTTTTAAAAAAAATGTTAAATGCATCCCAACTCTTGAAAGAATGTCACAATTGAATTCCTTTCACAATAAAATTATTAAAGCGTTAACCGCAGGTCATATGTGGTTTTTTAATTTTTTAAATTTTTACCTTTTTTTTGCAAAAAAAGTTTGGTTATCATGTTTCAGGTCCTGGGTGTGTCACGTGTCATTGTCAAATATTATTGTCTTAATTTCAATTTAATTCTCATATATGTCTTTTTATTCAATTTAGTCCATATTTTTGTCTCTTTAATTCAGTTTTGTCCCATTTTTTTAATAATTGAAATATATTTTTTAATTCATTTTTTATAACATTAAAACTAATTAGGTATAATATTCTTACAAAATTAGGTATTGATATTTTTATTAGAATTTAATGGTAAAACAAAATGTTACAGTGATAGAACAATATAATCACCCAATATAATATATTATTTTTATTAACAATGATTTTTTAACATAATACATTATTGTATATTATTAATTCATGTTTTATTAATTATTACTTTTTTTTCATAATAGAACAATATTTCCTCTCTCTAATTTGAAACCAAATTTATTATTTATATGAATGTTATATTAATATTTTTTTATTAAAAATGAATTTTTAATATATTACATCATTGTATATTATTAACTCATATTTTGTTAATAATTTCTTTTATTAGTAAATTTTAATATAAATATCGATACTTGATTTTTTAAAATATTTCTACTTAATTAGTTTTAATCTTACAGAAAATGGATTACAAAAATATATATATCAATTATTAAAAAAAATGGGACAAAATTAAATCAAATATAGTGAAGACTAAATTGAATTAAAAAGACATATGTGAGAAGTAAATTGAAATAAAAACAATAATATTTGACATAACATTAGCATGTGACACTGAGAATGCCTCGTGTCATACTAAGAACTTAACACATGACACATAATTTTTTCCCAAAAATAAAAATTAAAAAAACAGAGATTGACACGTTGTACGTAGTTAACAATGTTAATATTTCTTTTTTCTAAAAGAGACATACTTCAGACACTTTTTAAAAGTTGGGACACAATTGACACTTTTTAAATGTGAGACCAAATTGACACACCTCAACTTACTAATTAAACCTAAATTAAAATTTACATTATTTACATAAAAAAAGAAGAAAAAATAAAAATAAAATAAAAGATTAGCGTAGTGGAAGACATTTAAAGACATAAAATTTCTATAAAAATGAAATTAGTCTATTCTATTTATTGACATTAACAAGTTTCAGATATTTTTTAGTATACTGAAATTCTTATTTTTCTACCGACTTATATTAATATGGGAATATTATAAGAGTTTTATATAAACTTTGATTTTATTTTAAAATATTGTATTGTTATTTATTTTACCCTAAACCTCGTCATAATAATAAAAAGAAAAAGATATAAAATATAAGTTTAATTAAATTTTAAATATCTTATAAATTTTAATTTTAATTAAATTTTTGTTCCATTAAATATTTAAAATATTTTTAATTTTAATTTAACTAATTTCTTCTTTGAGTTTTGAATCATGTGACTATTATTTATACTTTTTTATTATTTTCTCTGCAACTTACATATCAGTTTATTGATTGTTTTTTTAATAACTTGTTGATTTTTATTAACGACAAAGTTAATTTGTAAAATTTTCACATAAAAATAAAAATATTTTAAAACATAATAGAGAAAAAATATTTTTCATAAAGACGTAATTATAAATAATTAAATTTATATTGTATCTAATGTTTAATTAACTCTTACGTATAATATAAAAAACAGCACTGTATAATTTGATATTTAATTAGGTTTTAACCAGAAGCTTTTTTTAAAATGAATACAATTATATTTAGGTATTTCTGTATTCAGAGTCTTTTCCTTTTCGAAATTACTAAGTTTTAAAAGAATTCTGAGAATGAAATAAGCTGTGTTTTAAAACATATATTTTTAAGTAAAAGAATTAGTTTTAAGATATATTTTATTTTCTATTCTTTAATCTGAAGTTTTGTTATACAATATAATTTTTTAATTGTAAAGGTATACAAATGTAAAATGTTAATATCTTAAAGTTTATATATAAGTGTAGCTCAGTTTTTCAAAAAAAAATTAGTATCTCTTAAAAGAATTACCAGAAATAAATAAATTGTTTTTAAAACAGATATATTTAAAATATAATTTTGTTTTCTATTTTTTCTTAAAAGTAAAGCTATGTTTCACACTATAATTTTATTTTTAAAAAATTTAAAAGAAAAATCCTAATACTTTATTTCACCGTATTATCGAAACATGATTTTTTTTATATCAAAATTCGTATTTACTCATATTTGTATTTTTAATTTTATCGATTTTATAAAATTTAGAAATTGAAAACAAAAAAAACAATGATAAAATTAACACGATAAGATTAGGATGCGAGAGATAGAGGTAGATAGGTAGAAGAATATATCTCACCACAATTGCTGAGATAGCGGTTCAACATTTGACAATTACTGCACTGAATTTGTTCTGTAATTTGATTGAAGGTGCAAGAGATACCCTTTCCACAGTGATCCCTACAAACAAGTGGTAACCAACTCAACGAGAATCCTTCTTCCAGAGATTTGAGGATATCAGCATACGAAACCTTCCTGTCATGTGTCCAGTTTGCGAAGGTAGCAATCTTTAATCTGCACCCGACCTTCACGTCCATAACTGTAAATTCCGGAGCAAACTCCTCACCGCGATCCAAAACGGCGTAGATATGGCCTCCGGAATCACAGCCACCGGCTTTCACTTCCACATACCGAGGATCATCAGTCACTCCATCACTACAGTTTAGAAACACTACTTTTGCGGGAAAATACCCGTACCTAATAGTGAGCGGATCATCACCATATTCACTGAAATTTCCTGTGGATAAGAAATAGCGAGGAAAAGAGCAAGAAGTATCCTCCACAAAACCTGGATCAAGCAGCCGGAGTTCGTACCTACTGTAACTGATTTCCTTCACGTAGTATTTCCCTGAAAACAAAGTAAACATTGTCCTGTTATTCACGCAATCAAATTCGTAGTTGGGGAGGCCGCAACCGCGAGGATCGCCTTTCAGCCGGAATGGATATTTTATGTTGCGAATTTCGCCACACGAAGAAGATGGACAGGATGTGCGAAGCTTGGCACTGCAAGTTTGGCAGAATAGCGCAAGAATGATGACAGCAGAGACAACCACCGATTGAGCGCAGCAAGAGCAATGAGGTAAGACAGCCATTTTTACGTCTGCTCCTCAAATGGAAGAAACTGATACTTAAATTATAACAAAGGCCGAAGAAAAGCTGAAATCATTAATAAATGAATGTGATTCCGTGTTGAACTAATATTCTGACAAACGTGTCGTGTTCTTCTTTTCTTTCTTTTTCGATTATGATATTTTGACATCACTATTATTTGACTTGTTTTTATTTTAAAACAGTTTTGATTTTTTTTTCGATCGTTGAGACTAACCAATTTAGAATTGAAACGAAAATGGGCATAATTTCATTTGAACCCGGAAGATGACAATAATTAACTGACATGTAAGACCTCTTACTTTTCGGCCCAATACGTAAGGATCCTTCTCAAGTCTAATGAGCCTAAGAGTTAGTTCATAGGACACTTCAAAGCCCTAAACCAGTTAACACTTCCTTTTCTTTCACTTTTTAGAAAAATAGCCTTCTCTCTATTTAGATTTTTCAGCCGCTTATTTTTTTAGGGTTTAGTCTTTGCCACTGCTAAGTTTGCACGAGCTCGTTTCACTCCACATAAGTTGTCTCTTAATTCATACATTTTTCTCCTTCGGTTGGTTTTCATAGCTCCTAGTGGAGGTTCATAGTAGTGACCTCATTTCCATTCTATGTCACTTTTCGCAACTCTTAAAACTACTTTCGAAGTTGTAGTGTTCGTGGGATTAAGCGTTGAGGTCTCTTGCTAGCTTATTTCCAGGTAAGGAAAGTTAGGGTTTTCCGTTTCTTGCATCTTTCTGCTTGCTCTGATTCTGTTCCGTGAGTTTGATGCTTGGTTGCCATTATATTTGTTTGGGAGCTGTTAAAAATATTGTTTGTTCGATTTAATGCATGTTGCCTACGCGAACAGTGGAAGGTTCTGGTTTTCTCGCCCAAGCGAGTGTGTCTCGCTTAGGCAAGATTAGTAGCAACTTGCCCAAGTTGCTTACGCAAGCTGTCGCTCAAGTGAGGAGGTCCTATTTTGAGCGAGAGCCCATCTCGCCTAAGCGAGAGGACGCGACAACACCACTGTTCCTGGATTCGAGCTCTCGCCTAGGTGAAGGGAGCTCGCTTGAGCGAGGGAAACCTCTCGCCTGAGCGAGACCTTTCTTCTTGAGCGAGAAGCTGGGCGAGAGGCGCGCTGGTTCTATTTGTTCCTATGTTCTTGGTTGTTTGCCATATGTATGGATTAAATATGCATGTAAAGGCCTGAGATGAGTGAATATGCATGAGTAACATAGTGTATGGATTATGAATGATGAGTTTGGTATGAGCTTAGCATGGAATATGAATGAATGGTTGGTTATATACGTGATCATGGAATTGGTATGAGCGATACTTGTATATTGGTTGTTGGAACATGTTGGTTTTGTTAGGGCGTAATTCCATGAATCTCTAGGTGAGATCCCATGGTGGTGCCTCAGTTGGTCAGAACGTAATTCCATGACTTCTGTTAGTGGAGTTCATGGTGGTGCTTCATCTATATAATTTAGTAAGGATTCAAGGTAAGGTTGTATCCTCACACTCTAAAGAGTTAGTTAGTCTTACATAGAGCGTACTGACTCTTGTGGTGAGAGTAGCAGGAGGCCTGGAACCCATTAAAGGCTAACCTTGTGTGTGAAGGATGATACATTATAACAATTAGCTCGGTAGAGCATGGAAGTCCACCACAAGTGCAAGCATCCGCTGAATCCGACTAATTATATGTATCCGGATAAGTCGTGTCTGAATCTTAGTGTATTGCTTGCAATTCATAACATGATTGGTTGGCATATGTATCTTGAACTATGAAATTGTTGTATGTTCTGTATGTGTGGTTTTCTCTTTTTGCGATGATCATCAATTTATTGATGTGAGCAAATGCGAGAAGCACCCGTGGTCAACAGGGTGATGGAGGTTCCACTACGTAGCTTATCTGGGTTGGATTCTACTGATTTGAGCTTTCTTATAGGGCTATGGCCCATGTACTGTTTGTCTTTTAGTACTCTATTAACTATTGTCAAGTTCTTGTATTTTTGTTTGGTATTGGCATCTTGGTGTGCCTTGGATTCCTCTTAGTGTTTTTTGATATTGTAAGGAGTCGTGTTTATACTCTAGGACTCGTCTCTTATATTATCTGTGTGACATGTCATTTAATTAAAGTAATTATTTAAATGGGGTGTTACATTACATAATAATTAATTGGTTTTTCATATATTTGACAAATTTTGTGTCATTTTTTTTATAATTAAATACTTTGTGTCAATTAAATACTTTGCGTTGAGAACCAGTTAAATTAGATTATTATTGTTCATAAAAGTTTATTTTTTTAAGTTCGGGTAAACGTGTATAAAAAGTCATTTCTAACGCCTCATTTATTTGTACATGGATCACACCATATATGTTTGACATGTTTTCTGTCATTTCTTTTGGAGACCACTCAAGCCATTTAATTAGTTTGGATTGATAACTACTTAAATATGATTAGTATGGTTCAAGTACATGTAACTTCACATGTACATAAAAGTTTAATTTTTCAACTTTTGGTAGACTTGTACAAAAAGTCCTTTCTAACTCTCCACTTATTTGCACATGGATCACTATATATGTTTGACCGATTTTCTGTCATATTTTTTGGAGACCACTCAAGCCAGTTAATTAATTTGGGTTGATAAGAAGTTAAATATGATTACTATGGTCCATAACAAGTACATCTAATTTCGTGTGTACATAAAAATTTAATTTTCCAAGTTTTGGTAGACTTATACAAAATGTCATTCCTAGCTCTCAACTTATTTGGACATGGATCACCATATATGTTTAACAGGTTTTAGATCATTTTTGTGTGTCATTCTTCTACTCCAATCATCGAAACAACAAACACAACAGAAAAAGGAGAATAAAAAATGGAAGATTTTCTTCTTTCATAAAAACGAACATATCATCAACAAAGCCTCCAACAACGCGCCCTTCTGCACAACAACAAAAGAAATACGAAATGTGTGGTCAAATGGGAGGAAAGAACACAAACAAAACTAAACTACAAATTTCAAATGCGTAAAGATGAACTAATACCTGCGACTAAAGCATCAAAAGTACAAGCAGAAGAGTATAAGGACTCCGATAACGACACCTATGACAGAACTTTGATGAAATGAGCATATTTAGTTTGTTAGAAATGAGCGATAGTCGTTGCCGCCACCGTCTTTGTGTACGGAGGTAAAAGATGATAATGATGAGAAGAGAAATAAGAGAATTAGGTCTAGGATTTTGTGAAGGAGAACTAAATTTTTTCGTTTTTTTTTCAAATGAAATGATGTCAATTTTCGTTTCCAATTCCAAATCTATCAATGTCAAGAATTGAAAAAAAATGAAAGCATGTGTGGTGTAAAAAATATTCAAATAATGATGTCGCAATATCATTTCCCTTATTAAAATGTCAAAGTTAGTTTCAATGTAAAATAAAATAGTCCATGAAATTGGGTTGAAAGTTGACTTATATTAGTTATTTAGGATTAATTGTTAGAGTTAAATATACTTAAATATCGTAAGTAATTAGTTACTTTTTTTATTAGTTAAATGTGTTTAATTTTATTAATAGGTTGTTATTATATATAATTTTCTTTTTTTATATACAAATTCAATCTACCCTTGTAAATGAGTGTTTTTGAATTTTTTTTTTTTGGTTAAACAAATTTGGAGTGATATATAAGAACATTTTGAAAATGCAATCAGCCTGGATTTTATAATGAAAAATGTAATCTTGTTTAATTCATCTTAGTTCTATCCTATTACCACTAAAAAAAATTAAATAGTGACCAATAATTATTAGTAACTATAGTGACCAATTTAGATATTAGCTTAAAAAATTAAAAATTATTGTTTATTAATATAATCACTATTATGAATAAAATTATGATTCATCACTAAATTGGTCTATAAAATTAGCTACCATGATTTTGTGATGAAGGATTGACCCCAACCAAGGATGGAGGCAAATGCTTAAGAAGACTAAGCATGTTTAGAAAGGAAGTTCACTAATCCTTCATCCCTTTCATTTGTCTTTGCTATTTTTGATTCCCTTAGTTAACTTAGTTGAATCAACTTTAGTTGACTTGTTGACCTTTGACTAGGTTTCACTTGTTGACTATAGTTGACTTGACTTAAGCTAACATGCTAATCTATGTTTATTTGTTTTGTAGGTTAATTAGGAGTAAGAAAGCAATGCTAGGTGGCGCATGGTGATTGGGGAGCATAAATGATGTGGAGGAGGGAGTAAAGCAAAGACATAAAGCATAAAGTAAAAGGCATGAAGCAAGTGTACCTATGTACCTTTGGTCTCCTTTGTTTTTAGCACACTTTGGCCACTTTATGGAGACATATGAGACACATTCTTTGTCTCCTTTTGTGCTAGAACGAAATTAGCCTTGCACACACCATAGTTAGCTCTTTTGTTTGTCATTTTTGTAACCTTATTTGACTTAGTTTCTAGAAGCTAAGGTTAGGTTTTTGTAGAGACATCCTTAGGTATCTTTTATTTGCATAGAGGACCCTAAACTCTTCTATATAAGGGGTGCTCCTAGACATGTAAAAGGGTTGAACATTTTGAAGTAAAAACACTCTTGT
>Ga0214542_1003846_pt1 | contig 30153 bp, 34 predicted proteins | sample CNSS1metaG_FD_160096 | JGI IMG/M metagenome (GOLD analysis project Ga0214542, IMG submission 160096) | Root nodule microbial communities from cowpea collected in UCLA plant growth center, Los Angeles, California, USA - CNSS1 | ecosystem: Host-associated > Plants > Roots > Nodule | place: USA...
CAAATAAAATATGCCTAAGGATGTCTCTACAAAAACCTAACCCTAGCTTCTAGAAACTAGGTCAAATAAGGTTACAAAAATGAGAGACAAAAGAGCTAACTATGGTGTGTGCAAGGCTAATTTCGTTATAGCACAAAAGGAGACCAAGAATGTGTCTCATATGTCTCTAAAAAGTGGCCATAGTGTGCTAAAAACAAAGGAGACCAAAGGTACATAGGTACACTTGCTTTATGCCTTTTGTTTATGCTTTATGCCTTTGCTTTACTCTCTCCTCCACATCATTTATGCTCCCCAATCACCATGCGCCACATAGCATTGCTTTCTTACTCCTAATTAACCTACAAAGCAAATAAACATAGATTAGCATGTTGGCTTAAGTCAAGTCAACTATAGTCAACAAGTCAAACCTAGTCAAAGGTCAACAAGTCAACTAAAGTTGATTCAACTAAATCAACTTAGAGAATCAAAAATAACAAACACAAATGAAAGGGATGAAGGACTAGTGAACTTCCTTTCTAAACATGCTTAGTCTTCTTAAGCATGTGCCTCCATCCTTGGTTGGGGTCAATCCTTTATCAGACCATGAAAGGGTGGTAAAAAAAGAAATGAAATTACTTGGTGCAGGTATGATCTATCCAATCTCTGACAGTGCCTGGGTCAGCTTGGTCAAGGTATTTCCAAAAAAGGGAGGCATGACTATAGTTTGTAATGATAAAAATGAATTAATTCCCACTAGAATAGTCACAAGTTGGACAATGTGCATAAATTATAGAAAATTAAATCAAGCCACTAGGAAAGATCATTTTCCTTTACCTTTCATGGACCAAATGTTAGAAAGGTTAGCACGACAAGCTTTCTATTGTTTTCTGGATGAATATTTTGGTTATAATCAAATAATAGTAGATCTAGAAGACTAGGAAAAAATTGCTTTTACTTGTCCTTTTGGTGTGTTTGCTTACAGGAAAATGCCTTTCGGATTGTGTAACGCACCAGTAACCTTTCAAAGGTTCCTGCTTGCAATCTTCTCTGACTTGGTGGAAAAATGTATAGAAGTCTTTATTGACGACTTTTCTATATTTGGTGCTTCATTTGATCAATGCTTGGAAAACTTAAACATCGTACTGAAGTGGTGTGTTGATACCAATTTAGTCTTGAACTAGGAAATGTGCTATTTTATGGTGACTGAAGGTGTGGTGTCGGGCCACAAAATCTCTGCTAAGGGTAATGAAGTTGATAAAGCTAAAGTGGAGATCATAGAAAAGCTACCACCACCCACAAATGTGAAGGGCATGAGGAGTTTTCTAGGCCATGATGGTTTTTACAGAAGATTCATCAAATATTTCTCCAAAATTGCCAAACCACTCAACAATCTGCTTAACAAGGATACACCTTTTAAATTTGATGATGAATGTTTGCATGCTTTTGAATTGTTAAAACACAAATTGATTTCAGCTCCTGTGATAATTGCTCTCGATTGGAATTTGGGATTTGAATTAATGTGCGATGCAAGTGACTATGCAATAAGAGCAGGTTTAGGTGAGAAAATCCAAAGTTTTTCATGTTATACACTATGCTACCAAAGTCCTTGATAAAGTTCAAATTAATTATGCAACAACTGAAAAGGAATTGTTAGCTATAGTGAATGCATTGGAGAAATTTAGAGCATATTTGATTGGATCATTTGTCGTTGTATAGACTGATCATGCTGCAATTAAGTACTTGTTAACCAAGTCTGATGCAAAACCAAGACTAACTAGATGGATTTTATTGTTATAGGAATTTGATTTGGTGATTAAGGACAAAAAGGGAAGTGAAAACTTTGTGGTTAATTATTTGTCTAGGTTGGTGAATACTAAGGTGACCAACACTCAATCAGAGTTGCAGGAGGAGTTTCCTAATGAAAAATTGATGATGGTGAAAGAAAGGCCATGGTTTGCTGACATAACCAATTTCAAAGCTACAAGAGTCATACCTGAAGATTTTAATTGGCACCAAAAGAACAAATTCCTGAGAGATGCATAACAATGTGTGGGATAATCCTCATTTGTTCAAAATTGGAGCTGAACAACTATTAAGAAGGTGTGTATCTCATGAAGAAGCAAAAAGTATTTTGTGGCATTATCATAGTTCCCTTTATGATGGGCATTTTAATGGAGAGAGGACAATTTCAAAAATCCTCTAATCTGGTTTTTATTGGCCCACCTTATTCAAAGACGCACATAAATATGTTCAGCAATGCAATAGCTGTCAAAGGATAGGAGGGAATTTAAAAAAGACATGAAATGCCACTGAACATTATTTTGGAAGTTGAAGCCTTTAACTGTTGGGGAATTGATTTTGTAACACCACTACCATCTTCTTTCTCAAATGAATACATTTTGGTGGTAGTTAATTATGTGACAAAGTGGGTTGAAGCAGTGGTAGCTCCTATGGCCGATGCCAAAACCGTTATTAAATTTCTGAAATGAAATATTTTTTGCAAGTTTGGTATCCTAAGAGTGTTGATTAGTGATGGAGGTTCACACTTTTGCAATGCTCAACTCCAGAAATGTTTGGAACATTATAGAGTGCGGCATAAAATTGCATCACCTTATCATCCACAGACCAATGGACAAACAGAGCTGTCAAATAGGGAAATGAAGCATATTCTAGAAAAAACAGTGGCATCTACAAGAAAAGATTGGTCAATAAAGCTGGATGACACACTCTGGGCGTATAGAATTGCTTATAAGTCTCCCACTGATTTATCCCCATTCCAATTGGTATATGGTAATTCATGTCACTTACTGGACGAGTTGGAACATAAGGCATTCTAGGCATTGAAATTTTTAAATTTTGACTCAAAGGCAGCAGGAGATAAAAGAAGATTAGAATTGCAGGAATTGAAGAAATGAGACTCAACGCTTATGAGTCCTCTAAGCTTTACAAGGAAAGGATGAAAGCTTATCATGACAAGAAAAAAATTCTCAAAAAAGAATTTTATCCAGGCCAATCAATTTTACTGTTCAATTCCAGGTTAAGGTTATTTCCTCGAAAGCTCAAATCAAAATGGTTAAGCAAAACTGATGTGTTAAGCATGAGAATAGGTTTTGGTGCTAGAATTGAGTTCATTGAATGTTAAAAATTGCCTTGTTTTGGCCAAATTGTAAAATTTAAGTTTGAAAGCTTGATTTTGAGTTTGATGATGTGAAACTTTTTCGAATGATAGGGAATGGGTTGAAGAATGATTTAATGTGTGTTTCTTGGTTAATTGGACTAAAATGATCATGACTTGAGTGAGTAAAAGTTGAACTCAATTTTGAAAAGTGGTAAAATCTATGTTCTCTAATTCTGCCAAAGTTTTCACCCAAAATAACACTGTCTCGCCTAGGTGAGATATGCAGAAAACAAAACCATTTTTTTTTTATAATCTCAATAAGCGAGATTTGTATCGTCTGGGCGAGAATGCCCTATAACAAATGTATGACCTCTAGAGCTTTTAGCTTGGGCGACACCCATCTCGCTTTGGCGAGAACTTCAAGTATTTCTGCCACAATTACTCTCACTTAAGCGAGACCGTTTTGCTTAAGTTAGAACGCACGTCCTTGACTTAACTGGACAGTAATGGGCGAACTAATTCACAATCACTTTCTCCTCTAAACACTCACTCACAGTTCACTCCTTCCCGAACCACTCACGCACGCCTTGCTCACTTATTTTCTCGAGTTGAACTCTTCAATCTCTTACTCTCTTTTGCTAATTTCTCTTCAATCTCTTCAATCTCATGGTTTTATGTTGAATTAGACCCTAGAGTAGTGCACATGTTATGTTTGATGCGTTTTGTTCTTGCATTATAAGTTTAAGTTTGAATTGATGATGGAACAGAACAATGTGGCTTGTCTAAGCATGAATTGATTCAAGAAAATTGAGTTTTGAAAATGCACTCATACTGTTTGATGAAATGCTTGACTTGGTTTATTCTTGGTTGATCAATTGAGCTTTAGCATATAATACCATGAACCTTATAGAAATTGTTACTGCACTGTAATTAACTGACTTGGGATTATTTTGTTGCATTAATTTTTATCTTTGTAGGAAAATGGCAAGAACAAAGACAACTTCTAGACTTCCTCCAACTGAATGAAACAAGGGGAAAAGAAGAAAAACAACTAGTAATTCTCCTGAAAGACCAAACAGAAACCTGTTCAAAGATCCTAAAAGAGAGGAGAGGTACGATGAGATCAAGAGCTGGTGCTTTATCAAAGAAAGAGGGTGGCATTATGTCTAGAAGAATGATGAGGTCGTTTCGTCGCAGTACTCCCTGAAAAACCTCTTTGAATGGTGTTCTACCGATTGAAGCTCGCGGAACAACAACCATACGCAGCGGAAGACTCGATAAAAGGGAAGGGTGAACTAAGACGAATGGTAGGAGTATTCTCAACCAATTTAACATTCATCCAAGCTAAGTTTACAATGAAATGGCTTGCCCTTTATAGAAGAGAGGCAACCGGAAAACAAGTTCCTAACGGCGAGAGAGAAGAATGAAGAATCCTAGGCTAAGGTTCGGGTATTGACGACGTTATAGAACCCTGGCCTAAGGTGTGAGATGCGTGTTTTGGAAAGCTAGCAGAGGAAAGGTGGAACACAGGTTGAAGCAAAGAAAACCCTAATAGAGGATGCTGAGGGTTGGCACGCATAAAGGACAAAGAAACCCTATCAGCCTTTGTGATACACTGGACCCTTCCGTGGGCTGCATAATGAAATGTGAAACATATGCTTGCGGCAGATTGGGCCTAAGCCCAATGACATCAATGTGTAAAACACATGGCAGAAACATCCTTAAATTCAACACGCGCTAACGTTGGTAGCAGCTTCTAAATTGGGCTTCTCGACGTGAATCAGTGGACTGGTATGCAGTATTATAATGAATACAAATTCCATGTATTGATGCCCATTCGGGCTGCTGCCGTGAAGGCCCAAATACAATGCTTTTTTATTGGCCCATCTGTGAAGCAGATTTGAAGACATGGGCTACACAATAAAGCCTAATTATTAGACTAAAAATAAAATATTCAAAAATACGTATTTATTTAATAACAAAGATAAACTAAATGGGCTAGGCCATTGGCCCAAACTATGAGCCTTGGTCGGGTCACATCATCCCCTCCCTCTTGAAGAGGATCTGTCCTCAGATCAAGAGGGTTGGTAAAAGGCCACAACAACCAATTTTAAGATTCCACCAGAATCAAAAACAAATCTGCAATAGTAATCAAACAAAATGACATTAAAATCATAATGACCATGTAGTATAATTTCTTGAGAAATGTGTGATAATGGCCTTTTAAAGATCGAAAAAGGTGATATCCAGCCCACTTCACAAAAACAGTGTCTTACACTTTGACTAAGATGATTTTTGAAAAGAATTTTAGAGGCAAAGTGTATTTTTGCACAAGATGTTGAGGAGGATGAAATAATGAAATGAGATAGAGAACAAAATGTTTGAGAAGGAAACAAAACAAAAGATTTAATGAAAAAGTGAGAAGAGTGTAAAGATGGGAGAACTCCCTATGAAAATTGGATCTTCATGTAAGGAATTGGTGAAGGATTGATCACCAAATCCCTAACACTGAGTTCCTTTTTTCCTTTGAAATGCTTTTTAACTCTACCACTTTAGATTGTCTTTCGAGCTCACTCTCTTGTTTTATTTTCTCTCTTGTTTTATTTTCTCTCGTGCTTTAAATTCTTTTCTCTCATTCTCTTCTTTGGCTTTTCTAAGACTCTCCTCGTTTGCCTTTTCTTCTTCCTCTTTTTTCTTCTTTTCATTGTGCTCATATTCCTCTTTTTCTCTTTTAGCAAAAAGCTTCTCAAGCTCTTCTTTTTCTCTCTTCTTTTAATACTCTCGAAGCTTTTTAAGTTTAGCTTGTTCTTTCTTATGTTTTGATCTCTTTCTTTGTTCACTCATGAGCAAGTCTAAATTGTGCTTAAAATCTTTTTCTAGTCTAGAAAACTTAGCAAGATTTTGGATGAAAGCATCCCCTATGTCAATGAAGTTTTTTGTCCTAGCTTGTTGCTCTCTAGTTATCCTAAATGAAGGGGGAATGAAATGTTTCCACATGCATGCTTTCAATTCATAAAATGTAGTAATGCATGTTTCTCTCCCCTTTTGCACTCTTAACTGTCTCCTCTGCCACCACTCACATGCACGTCCTATAAACCTAGAAGTAACATGCCTAAGAATGTCTAATTGACTATATGTACTAAACAATGGTTGCACCAACTTCTTTGTATCCCACATCCAATCTCCAAATGATATTGGTTTTATATCTTCCCCAAAGAATGGAATGTCAAAATGAATGTTATGATGCAACTCATTTCTATTATGCCTACCTAAATGCACACTACTATGCCTACCTTAATGCACACTACTATGCTTATCTAAGTGCACACGGCTAGAAGAAGAAAAACTCATTTTATAAACAGTTTTTGAAACACCTTTATCCAAACATATTTTTCACAAAGATAGTTGAAGAATTCGTAAAGAGAAAATGGAGTGAAAATAGTTTAGAAATACTCCCAGGAAAGGAAGGTGAGTCTCTTGGACAAGCTTAGAAACCAAGCTTTTCCTAGTGAGAGATTTCTAAACAACTTTCACATAAATTCTCAATAAAATTCTAGAGAAAACAGATTGTGTGAAAAACAATTTTCCCAAAGTGTGTGAACAGATTAAAAACCTAAAGACCAAAAGAAGGTCAACTAGGTGTGAAACACATTGCACCTAGATATCACGGTAACCTAAAACATAAATGGAAAACACACAAATCACACAAAACCTGGACATTGAAAACATAAATACAGAAAACATAAAGACTAAAAACATAAACTAGACGAAAAATCTTAAGTGAAGATACAAGTTGCCTTTGAAACCTTTTGAATCTCACACTACACGATTAAACTATTACAAACTAAGCTAGGTTGGGATTGTTGTAAAGTATTTTCCCACCTAAGCCAAATAAAAGGGAAAATTGAAATTAAAAGAAAAAATTACAACACAAATGTCGTCATATTACAAAAACAACATAGAAAAAGAAATGTATGATGTCTCTCTCAAGCTCGCAGTCCAGCCTTCACTCAAAAGTGTGCACTCCTTTGAAGTCCCAGCTCATTCCACAATTCTCTCAGCAGTGTACTCTCACAGCTGAGTCACTCACCACTCCACCTTCAAGAGGAGGTTTCACCTACAAGAACTGCCAAAATAGTGAGTTGCAAGCAAAATGAACCAAGAGCACTCACATTCTGCCACATAAGAATAACAAAGCAGAAAAGCAATAAAATCTTAAATGGAAGAAGTGGAAAACATCAAGTGAAAGATTGAACGACAAACTCAATGGAATAATCAAAGAAGACAAGCAAGAAACAAGCTAAGGAATAAGTTGGCACACAAAAGGAACCTAATGAGTAGGTCTAGAATATGATTAACAAAAACCAAAATTAAACAAGAGTAAAAAACAAACAAGTTGAATCATACATGACAAGATAGATGCAGCTGAAATGAAGATAAAAGAATCAAAACTCAATGAAGCTCTCATACAAGCACAGTTAGCAAGTGAAGAAGGCATCAAGAGTATGTGATGGAGTTGTGAACTGCACTATCATTTTCTTTTTTCTCAAAAGGCCATCATTTTTTTTTTCAAATGTCTTTTTCTATTTGTATCAGATCACAAGGCCATACAGTTCACACTTTGACATCTTGAAATAATCTTGCTACAATTCACAGCTCATAGAATTTGAAGTTCAAATTCATTCAGCTAACAAGAAGCATAGTCATGTTCAAAGCAAATGACTCAACTTAAAAAAAAAATTGAAAGAGACTCAATGAAAGATAAAAGGACTCTCGGCCAACAACAGAATTAGGGAACAAAAATTATGCAACAGATTCACAGTAGCATATTAAACCAGAATTGCAATGCAATGCCTCAATAATTTGCCAAATGTCAAATGTGCAATGAACTCAGTAAAACACACCGACATAGTCGAAATAGAACTGAAGCCAAAAGTATGCAGCTTTTAGAATGATATAGATAGTGTAAGAGGTGCAATGTCACACTGAATTGAGCTAAAAAAAAATAATGGCCAGCACAAGTAAGGTAGAGTTATGAAAGTGTAGTTATAGAATAAGATGCAAACTCAAAGTTAATCACAAAGCAATGAATTATGATTAATCATACACACAATGAAAACAAATGCAGTTGCCAATATCAACAAAGATTAACAATATTGGAATTCAAATAGTTGAATATGAATCTAGTTAGAGCACGCAGACATCAATCCATATTGATGAGCAAAACTATATAAAGTATTGGTCCAGAACTGATCAGCAAGAGACATCATTGGACAACATAGCCAACTACTGAATCCAAAGAGAACAACATGGTCAAGCAAAAGCACCAGACCCTAAGCTAATCACAAAAGTCAAATATGTGATATATCAACGATCAGATACGGAAATGTTATCCAAACTTCACCAGATGCAATTAACTGACCAGGCATGAAAATAACACTAATGCAACCTATGTTGTCACATGACCAAGCTTGCATTTCCACACATTAAATTTTGATATGAATCAGATTGCACTGTGATGGAATGGGCATAAAGTGCTTTAGTCAACAGCAATCCTTGGCCAACAGATTCAATTGTAGTATAGCAACATATTCTCTCAGAAAACAGACACACTTAGGTTCACAAAGGAACACCAAAACTCAATAGAAGCAATTACGAAGTAGTGAGAAAAGAAAAAAAAACATCACAAATGAAACTGGAACAGCACGGGAAAACATCAATAAAACATGAACAACACGAAGAAAAAATGAACAACACGAAGAAAACATGTTGCGTCTAGTACTTACCTTGTCCAATTGCTTCCTTTGAAATCGAACGCAAAAATAACCACGTCCAATTGCTTCCTTTGAAACCGAATGCAGAAATCAACAAGTAGAAATCGCCTCCCACCCACTAGAATCCCTAATTGCAGCGTCAACCCTAATTGCATAGTTTGCCCCAAATTTGAATTTTAACGCTATTAATCCAACTGTACTGTACACTTAATGAACCACAATTCCACGTAATACAAACAGTGCCACCTGTACAGTGCTTCGTTAGTAATTTAAACGGCATCACAAAAAAGGACTAAATTAAACACGAATTCCGAAAATGAGGACTATTTTAAACATTTGGTAAAAATAAGGATCATTTGCAACAAACACTACGAAAATGAGGACGAAAAAGGTATTTAAGCCTAAAATTAAAAATCAAATTTATGTCATTTTAGGTTTATTTGTTGGTGGAATGTGTGTGCATCTAAATACCATTAAATAAAGCAGAACATTGAAACAAGAAAGAATGGCTAAACATGGGTTTTCTATCAACAACACATTTCTAGAATTCTAATCAAATTTATTATGAATGGTCATTACTATTGAAAAAGGAAAAAAATTTTAACTCACTATATCATATATATTGAATTCAAGCTTATCTGCAAAGAGTTTCCAAATCCGTAACACGTTAAAAACCTAAAATAATTTATCTATGGATGTTGACATTCGTAACTCAATTTTCTCTACCAGACGTCGACATCCATAATATACCCAATTGAAATCCACATTCGTAATGCATTAAAAAAAGAAGATGAACCAGATGTTGACATCCGCAATTCAAAACCCTCTATTAGATGTCAACATCCACAACTCTGATCTTCATATCGGCTTTCCACATCCGTATAACGTTTAAATCAAGAAAAATGGATCTACAGATTTCCACATCCGTAACCCAATTTGCTCTACCAGATGTCGTCATCCATAATGATCCAGTTTCAATCCACATCTGTAACGCAATAAAGGCACAAATTTAGTGAAACGAATGTCGGCATCCACAATTTTATTCCCTCTACTGGATGTTGACATCCGTAATGGTCATTTCTTGAGAAAAAAATTAACTATGGAAGTCCATTTCCGCTATTTCGTCAAAATAAATTCAGTTCGAAGAAACAAATTTAGTTCAAAAAAACAAAATCCAATCCAAGCAATGAAATGAAGTAATGTTTTATTGTGTGATTTACAAATTTAAACATGCATAACCAAAAAAATCAAATAAATAACTAAGAAAAAAATGAAGAATGAACTTTACTATAGAGAATTCAAACAAATGTGGACTATAAAATGGTAACATAATGGCAACCAGTGGACTGTGATGTTTTGGGGGTATAGGAGAAAACATTGGGATGTATGGAGAAGCCCCATTCCCACTTTCTGTAGGGTGGCCCTTTGTGCCATTAGGTTTAGTGTCCCATTTTATTTTCATGTCTTCTCCTTTCACAACGACTTCTTCTTCCTATAAAGAGGTAGGCCATCCTATGTAATGAGAGTGTGAGGATGTTTCCCTTATTTCTCATCACTCAACCCTAACCCTATATGATGTTTTCACCTTGTCAGGTTGCCTTGAACCGTGAGTGACGTGAGGTTCCATTGACGGAACGAGAGTGAACAACGTTCCATCAAGAGTGAACCATGTTCTTTGATCTTCACCAATAGATCAAAGATTGAAGGCTTCGTGAAGGTTTTTCACTGAACAGATCATGATTTTGATGAACCACCATGAGGTCGCTTCCATCAAGTACTATGACTGCCTCTGTAAGATCGGGAAAATTAAATATAAATAAGTATTTAATTATCAATAATTGACAATTGGAGATGCATTTAGAGGAATTAAATGGGCCAATCCTGACAAGGAACAGTACTAGCTCAAGTGGTTGAGAGGACTTGGGTTTGAGTCCTATGTATGTCATTAGTGTGTTAATTTAATTGTTTAATTATTTTGCATGTGTGACCAAAGGAGACCTTAAGAGACTTCTGCAAAGGCTAGAAGTGGTCTTGAAATTAGAGCAATTTTTGGTGCAAGAAAGAACCCTTAAAGTACATTGGAGCGGGGATTCTAGGTAAGGGGAGTTGCAGCTATGTGTGTACTTTATGAATGGCATGTTTTCGTTGTGTCTTGGATCATGTATGCCTGTTTATCTTTGATTTTCTTGGTGGGATTGTGTTTTCTAGGTTGTTGCCCGAAATTTGCCTGACAGTGTTCATAGCCTGCTAGGCGACACAAGGCCGAATTGACTCTTTTCTAGGTTCTCTCTAGGAACCGCTACGTGGCATTCCTAGGTCGTCAGTTGGCACGCGGGGTTGGGTGATTTCTAGCATTGTTGGTTATGATGCATCAATGTTGTTTCGTCTGAATATTTTTCTTTATTCTGGTTGAGTGCACTATGATATAAAATGTTGGAAAGCACTATTGTAATGATATCTTGATGATTTGATGATTGCAAGAACATGAGGGTGAACATTGGGACTTGGGGATGGATGGAAGCATGATGTCAAGTTAAATTATTGTGATTTTATATTCATTGCGTGAAATTGGATATTTTGAAGGGTTTGAGTATATTCTATTGTGTTATCCGTATAACTGAATGAATGGATCATGCTTTTTGGGGGCCACTTTGAGGTTTGCTACAAGGGGGAAAATCTAGGATTTTCCTAGAACCATGATGAATCGCCTAGCAGCATAAGGGCACCGCCAGGCAATGACCAATGCACAACAACACTTGGTTGTTGCATTGTTTGGGTGGGTGTTGGGTCTCAGCCAGAGGCTATCTTGTTTTGGTATATGATTAATCATTGTAAAATGAGTAGAATATTGTGGGGTGAATTCAATGTGTATTATACCAGGCGGATAGGACCGGCAAGATTGAGTACCCAACTCTAATCGCCAACTTATAGTCCTATTTTGTATATATCATTGACCAACTATACAAAAAGACAATGCATACATGGCGGTTAAAGTTACATACCAATAAAGGCCACGTACTCCAAACTTAGGAAATAATAGTCAAAGTCACACAATCAAGTCATAGGTTTGATACTTGGGTCGTGGTAAGGCCCACACAAACCCAAAGTATACCCAACGAGTCCAATAAAGGCCCAACTCATGAGCCAGGTAACATGTGATTAATATTCTATAAATATAGGTGGACCCCATCAATTAAAGGTACGTAATTCATTAATACTAAAAATTGAGATTTGACTTTGAGAGCTCTCAATGACTTGGTCGTTGGAGTCTTTTCTACAGGTAACCTCCCAAATGTCCCATCCAACAACATGCTACAAAGACATACCCAACAAGACCACAAAATATTTGTGTAAGAGGTTCAAAGATTGGGTAAGACAAGATTTATGTCTCACGATAATCTATTATTGTTTTTGCAAGAACACAATCTATGAATAAATATTAGACTAGCATGGATGGTAGGATTAAAGGAGCTATTATAGGTACTGTGTATGTCATTCTTATGATTTTGCATGAGCTGAATGCATAGTTTGGTTTCTGATTGGAGTCCCAAAGAGCATGACTAATACTTTGTTAAAATTAAGTGTTGGTATGATTTCAAGTTGTGAATGTTAGTATACATATACCTATTTGGTGCATAGACATTATGATGACGCATTTTGAGGCATATATGAGCATGCATTTTATATTCTGGTTTTGTGTTTGGGATGTTTGATGTGTTAGACCCTGTGTTAGAGTATAAAAACCAATAACTTTCACGTTACTGGTGTGGCGCTTGGCGGCACGGGCACATTGCCAAGTGATAGACTAGACTAGGGAGGCCTGGAATCGGGGTGGCGCCCGGTGGCACCTTGGAATCGCCAAGCGAGAGCGAAGTCAGTGACCTAGAGCCTATCGGTCCAAACTAACTCGCCAGGTGGTTATTGCACTAAGGAGACTATATGAAAATCTAGTGAGCTGGCACCCAACAGCGTTGAGGAATCTGCCAGGCGTCTACGACATAATTTTTCTTGGCAACGCTTATGATGCGCCAAATGATAGTATAGGGGTAATGGACTTTTGTGGTGTGTTTTGCATGGTTTTGTGTGATGGTCTTGGTTTGGGATGTGCTCGTTGCACTAAGGAGACTATATGAAAATCTAATGAGCTAGCACCCAACAGCGTTGAGGAATCTGTTAGGCGTCTACAACATAATTTTGCCTGACAACGCTTATGATGTGCCAGATGATAGTGTAGGGGTAATGGACTTTTGTGGTGTTCTTTGCATGGTTTGGTGTGATGGTCTTGGTTTGGGATGTGCTTGGATCCTATTTACGAGTGGTGGTTCGTAAAGGATTGTGAACACGTGGTGATCACGGGCGAGAGGTCCATGACATTGGGAATCTTGTGTGAGAATACGAGTGGGAGGCTCGTATTGGTTAGCTCCACTTGATTGTTACGAGTGGTAGGTTCGTAACGGGATAGTTTCACACGTGTTGGACTACGAGCGGGAGGTTTGTAGAGGTTGAACCATGAGCGGCAGGTTGGTGGACACATTGGAATCCCTAAGACCAAGATTGAGAGTGTGCTCGTCTCATATAGGTTATGAGACTAGGAGTGGCATGGTAAAAAGGTTTTCATAAAAAAGAAAATGGTTAAGTATTTTGGTTGAGGGGTATTTACCTTTATAGTATTTAATGCAAGGAGTTATGACAAGGAATAACACTAGCTCAAGTGGTTGAGAGTATTAGGTTATGTTGGGAGGACATGGGTTTGAGTCTTGTGTATGCCATTAGTATGTTAATTTAATGTTTTAATTATTTTTCATGTACGCTTAACCATGAAGCGTGATAATATAATCATAGATGAGTATGAATTATCATGAAGCATGAATTGCTTGGTTGGTTGTGCTTTTCTTGGTGATTAGGTGGATGTGAGTTCAAACCTTGACTAGTGCAATTTATCCTCGTCTTGTTCATGTTTTATTATTTTTTTTACTATGCTAGGGACCCTAACAGTCCTCAAAAAAGACAAAGAGGCATGAAATGATCAGTTACAGTGCCATGAACTCACATGTTAATGGTCTTAATTAACATTTTCGTTTTTGGTGATTAAAGGGCAATTATTAGGTTAATAATGGTGAGAGGGAGAAGAGTTGTGGGTGTGGAAAAGTGCATTTTCGTGTTGGCTGATGGGGAAAGTTTTTTAGAGCACCAAAGCGTGAGAAAGGAGATCGTGGAGAGATTTTCTGCAAAGGCTTGGAGGGATCTTGAAGTATAGCAATTTTGGTGCAAGGAGGAATCCTTAAAGTGCAATGGATCAAGGAAACCATGTTAGGGGAGTTGCAACCCCTATTTTGATTTTAATTGCTTAGTTGTAGGATATGTGAATGTGAGGGTGCCTTTCCCTATTCATTTCGTTCTAAATTTTTACGTTTCTGAAATTTTTCTAGAAACCACCTGGTGGCTTTGAAGGCCAGCCAGGCGACGCATGGGTTTTGGACTCAATTTTTGGGTTCCTACTAGAAACCGCCCGACGGCAGGAACTAGCCGCCAAGTGACACAACCAAAATAACCCTGTACTACACCTAGGCGGCCTAACATGACTATAACTGTAAAAGCCTAAGCCGCTAACTTAAGAAAATGAAACGATAACTTGACAGACTTAAAGCATTACTAGCAAAGCCCCCAAGGCCCACAATAATCAAGCTAAGGGGACTAGGCTAGGCCCAAGCCCACCTACGGTCCAAACAAGGGCCCAACCCATGACGTGGCCTGACATAATTAATAATCTATAAATATGCATGGACCCCATCAACTAAAGGTACACATTCATTAATCCCTTAATCACGAGATTTGACTTTCATGAGAACTCTTTGTTGACTTGAGCGTCAGAGTCTTCTCCGTAGGTAACCCCTCTTGGGTCTAAACCGGTCCAAACCGAGAAACCAGCAGATAGCATATGTCAGCCGGAAGGAAGCCTATTGAGGAGATTGCAGATTGAGGTGAGGTAATATTTGTGTCCGACATCTCTTATTTGTTCTCCGCAGGAACAAACCCAGTTTTTTGGGTTTTAGCATCGATATGATGGGGGAATTGGCTCATTTATAGGGTTTTATGGTTTCGGAGTCATTTTGATCAGGGAAAAAAAGGTCTTTAGCAATTGTTTGAATGCAAAATTTTATGAATTATATTGTGTAGTGGTTTGAGGTATTTTGATGAATCATTGTGTGTATGAACATGAGTGTGATTTAGGGTTGGGAAAGGAATTGGGAATTTATGTTCTAGGGGATAATTGATGTATGAATTGCAATGAGAATATGTGTGTTGGAGTTTAAATTTATCTTATGTACAATTGGGGGTTTGGTTGCTTGCTGGTGTGTGAAAATTGACAAAGGGAATGTGTTTGGGGATTTTAGGGTTTTCGCAGGTGCAAGAGAATTCTGGGTTTTACCAAGAATTGGATGCAACGCCTGGCGGCACCTAGCTTGAGTGTGTTTGAGTGTTTTGTGATGCGAAGGTTACGGAGTTGGAATTTTGTGGGTGGGTAACTTAGTTTAGGGAGGGATAATGGTATAATAGATAACATATGTAATGGTGGTGAGCTATTACATGTAAGGTGAGGATAATGGAGGCTAAACTTGATTTTAATTTAAAGATTTGGGAATAATGAAATGTTGTAAATATTGTTTTTGAGGTAAGTTTAATGTGGCATGAGTTAGTAGCATGGTTGGGTACTGTTATAAGTTCCAAGAGCTTGGATGTCCCTTTGGTTGAGTTACATGTGGGAGTAGTTTTATTGGTGAATATTTGGGCCTTCACATATTTGAATTGGATGGTTGTAGTTATTGTTGTTATAAGCCTTGAGTTGTGAGATATCATGGATGAATAGACTATTGTTGTAGATTCTCTATAAGTAGAATTAGCTTGCGGTTAAATTCCAGGGTGCCATGATTCCAAAAGTGTGATGGTATATGCACTCATAGCACCACCACACTTATCCTTTTGCACTCCTAGGCAAAATTGACTAATTTCAAAACTTTGTTCTAAGGTATTTTATTATGTATCTACATTGGATCAAAGGAATGACATTACTGGAAACAAATCAATATGCTAGAAATCAATTTGTCAAGCTCAATCAAATAGACAAGTTATATTTTTTTCACACATGAGTTAATCTTTTGAATTTACATTAAAATCCAATATGAAAGATTTCACTTGAGTTTAAAATGTATATTTTCTCTCCAAAATTCGCTAAGTGTTTTTGCTTGTGTTTTCACTCAAAATACCTATGCAAGTAAACACTCATGATGTAAGATCTAGAAAAAATTTAGAATAAATAGAAATCATTGGAAGGAATTAATGACTTGATTAAGATTGTTAATTTATATAATTTACTGAATTATGAAATATTGGGATAATTATTTAAGTGATTATGTGATATCCCATTTAAATAGAATAAATCTACTAAATAAAATATCGTATAATTATAATATTAAAAGAGCACACGAGTTGAACAATATACATATAAGGATCCACTATTACAGTCATCCAGGGATACACTTACAAAGGAAACTTAGACATGCCACAATGCCATAAACAAAACATAAGTAAAGAGTGTTAACAATTTTGCAAAAGAGATGCTCCTAGAGCAAGGAATTGCATAGGCCTAGGGGCCTTAAGACTACTCATAAGAGCCATAGTTAATGTAAGACCCGGGAAAAATTAGACTAAAGGGAAACACATGAGAAAAATTAATGGCTTGGTTAATATTGTTGATTTATTTAATTTAATTAGGTTATTAAATTATGAAATATGAAATAATTATTATTTGAATGATTTAAGTTATTGTGGTATTTATAATAATTATTTAAGTGATGTAAGTGATTGTTTTATTTATTTTAATGATTTTATTTAACTATGAAATATGAAACAGAGTTGTTTATAAAAGTGCGGTGCACATTGAAATCTTATTAAAGTAACTAGTTTAGTGGTTAATGTTATGGTTGATGTTGGCAGAGGGAGTGAGTTCAATTATCATCTAACCCTTCTAGATTTAATATTTTTTTTCTCTCTCAACTTTTTGGTGGGGCCCACTTAAAACCTTTAATTTTCTCTCTCTCTCGTTTAGTGCATCTACAGCATCAGGATTTGTTTTTTTTTATTCTCATGTAGTTGCTTTCTTTCTTTCTCTTTTCTTTTCTTTTTCTCCATTGCAGCGCACCATGAAATATTTTTCACGTGATTTCTCCTCAAATAAAAGAAAAAGATCATTGGTTTTATTTTAGGAATCGGTTTTTATTTTATTACCTTACCAACCAAATAAAAAAAATATAAAGGAATATATTCTAGTTAGTTTTAAAAATTAGGGTTTTGAGAGGGAGAATAGGAGAGTTGGAGAAACATGGAGAGTGAAAGAGGAGGTTGCGGGAATGAAGAAACGCGTAGCAAAAAGACCATTAGGTATGGGAAGCCAACCTTGCTTTCTTCTCTTGTTTTCTTATTGTTTGTTTGATGGATGAAACTGGAAAAGCATGCATGTGTAGAGGAAGCTAAGTTGATTGTGTTCTTTTGCTTGTTCTTTTGTGTTATTCACAAACATGTTGCTTGTCTACCATGGGGTCTCATACCATGTTGTTTTCCTTCTTTACGTCTTGGGTATAGACCCTTACGTAAGTGTCATGGGGTAGTGCGTTTTGTTGTTGCATGGGGTTGGTTTCCTTTCATTTATCTCTAAGCTTTGTTTGTTGTGGGTATAGTTTTGGTTGCATGCATGAGTTTCATTGGTGGTTTTAAGCTGGTTTGTGTTGCCTTCTTCATGGTATGTGCAGAGTTTTAGAGGAGTGCTTGTGGGTCCACGTGATGCACCTGCAACAACATGATCTGCTCACGTGTACAGTGCACGCGATCATCGCCAAACACAAGCAGATAGGGTGAGCTTAACTGAATAAAACATATAAATATACATACACATATAAAAAATTTATATCATACAATCACACCAAAGGAATCCCATCATCTGATTTCATACCACATGACCACAACCATGTTAATTTGTGTTCTACGCCTCCTAGTGATTACCTCAAGATGCCTTGCTGCCATACCTATCGACCACAACCGATAAAGCACGTGCGGGAAACCATGCTACGGATCAAACATTGTAACTCCAGGTGGAGTTCCCAAATACGAACATGGTTCGCAACGTCCCAAGACTACCAAACTCGTCAGCTAACTACTAAGGAGGGCAATCTATCTGGACCCATCCGTACTGGCCACAACCAGCACACTCATACCGGCAACACTCACCAACCCGAGCTCAACTTAAGGGTTCCTCGTGTTCATCTATCATCCCGAGCTCAACTCGAGGGATGTCATTCTGAGCTCAACTCGAGGAATACCACGTGCCTAACCCTTGTCCCAAGCTCAACTCAAGGGACACATTTCGAGCTCAACCCAAGGAACATCAGCAAACTCATCTTTGAAGTATCACTAAAACCTTGTAGATCACACAATCATACAGCAAAACACATCACTCTAGTGCCACCAGATCGCCTGGTGCTGCTCTCAAGGCGCCAGGCGCTGCTGCTTTCAGATCGCCTAGCGGGGGACACGTACCACCAGGCGCCAAGCGCTTTTACACCACTGCCTTTGCATCTATCGCCTAGCGGGACGCTCTCTACCATCAGGTGCCACGAGTACAAGTTACTCTCTGAATCCCAACTATCTCCTAGCGACTTCATCTCTGCCGCCATGTGTTGTATCAGTACAGTAACTGTACTGGTTTTTGAATTCTCCCCCACTGGTTTTCTACCTCTCCCTCTATACCAAACCAACACTGGACCTTACCTAATTGCACAATCTTGACACCATGTGGTTTAACTCCTTTTCCCATGACCTTAGTTCCAATTAGGTTCCAACCCAAGCTCACCAATAAATTGCCTTGCTTAATTCAATGTTTCTAACTTTACCATGTACCACTACTAATCTCATACCCCTGGCACATTATCGCTTATCCATAGGTGTCTAAAACTCTTGACACAACATCCCTCTCTTAATCCCATTTGTACTATGCTCCCATTTAGACAAAGTCCGCGCACATTTAAACATTATCTTGCCATTTAATTTTCGTTCACCATTTCTAAGTGCTTACCAACTCTTCCCTCATAGGTCTAATCCTATCAAAGAACAGATCACGATTTTGGACCTCTTTCACATAGTTCACACCATTTCTTAAATTTATACCATTTCGTACTACTTATAAATAGTCCTAGATGTAGTTGTTACCATCCAACTTTACATTTTACGCCACCTCTTTAAGTGAGGCGTTAGGATCCTATCTTACTTATCCAAAGATATCCCCAAACCAGTTCTTCCAATTCTAGATACAACTATAACATAACCTATCCTAGGGCCTACCCTCACAGCCAAGCAATAGCACTGCCACCGTGCTGGCGCCTACGAGATCCAACATCCACTATCTACCCTGTATTAACCTGTTACTCAATTACCTCACCAATCATTGATGCCCAACATACTTAGTCTTATCCAGGGTCAATTCCATAGAATTTAAACGCAATTCCAACATCCTCTTAATTCCTTCAAAACCCCAATTGGAAAAAACCCTAAACCAAGTTCATATTCAATTTCATTCAATTCCCTCGCATTACCATATAATATCACAATAATTCACTTTCACTTAGTCCATTCATAATCGAAACAACTCTTCTACCGATTAGAATCTGCCTAGAACCCAAAATACCAAAAATCTAGTCAAACTTGACTCTTATCGCTTGGCAAGTCTTCATCACCACCAGGCAATTCAACCATAACCCAAAACTGGGTTTTTCTAGCATGCGTCGCCTGGCGACCAGCGAGGTGCCGCTAGGCGGTTCCTCTTCAGGAACACAAAACAAGCAAACACATGGATGAGTCGCCTAGCGGCAATTCATCGTGCGCCAGGCGGTTTCTGGAAAATTTCTAGAACTCAAAAATTCAACAGATAAAGGGACATTCATGCATTTTATACCATACAACATATAGTTCATGCTTATACGTAAAATGTTAACGTGTAAAACTCCCCTAACCTAGATCCTTTTGCTTAAAAACTTGAATGGCTCTTGATTCTCCCTTGCCTCTAATAGACTCCCTTAGCCATCCACAAATCAGTCTCACTAGTTCACTCAACACACTCTCTTTACTTTGATTTTCGTCTCCCCCAACCTATCCAGTAAAACCAGCCACAAAATCTCTCTCATTCTCTCTTAATTGGCCTCTAATTAGTGTCTTAATGTGAGTTTAATGAAGCAAAACGAAAATTAGCATTAATCTATTGTTAATTACCATTCATTAGTTGTCTCACGAAGGTTTTCCAGCCCTCCTTGGCTGTTAGGGTTTCATCTACACTTTCATATTCAATCCAAAACTAAGTTTATCACAAATAAGGTTTAATTTGGGTTCTCCAAGGTTTGAACCCACAACCATGCCAATGCCAAATCAATGCTTAACCAATTCATATCTCATGATGACTAATATAATTCAATGATTATATTATCCCACTACATGATCAACATATATTTAAAAATAATAACAATTAAATAACACACAATTGGCATACAAAGGATTTGAACCCAAGTCCTCTCACACAATTAAGTACTCTCAACCATTTAAGCTAGTACTTTTCCACATCATACAAGTTAGAATTTAATGCCATAAAGGCTCCCACTACCCACATTTATTAATTAATTATTTATTTAATTATTGGAGTTGGGTCTTTTAAATCTAGGCTTGGTTCTTGGATACTTTTAAAGGTTTGAGTTTTCAAGGTTTTGTATAATTGGTTAGTTCGTGCATGGGTAACATGTGCGTGTGTTATTAAGCAGGCTTGGCAACCATGTAATGTGTTAATGTTGTGGTATTGGGAATATATGGAGATGAGCAGGTGTAGGGTGCAGTAAAAGCCTTTCGGGAAGGTTTCTTTTATGGGCATAGTTCTCTTTCTTTTCTGTTTTCACATTACAGGGTGAGGAGGGGTTCATGGTTTTGCTTTTCTTTTTCCTTTCTCTTTCTATTATCCTTCACGTAAAGGCTTAACAAGTTATGATGTTTTATTACTTGGTGGGACTCATGGGACTTTTATTTTTATTCCTTATAATTCATGGTGCAGACCACACTTAAAAGGTTTGGTTTTCTCTTTTAGTATGTAGTATACTTTTAGTTTGATGGAACGTGGGGCCATGTGTGGGGCCACCTAAAAATATGTTTCTTTCTTCACTCTCTTTTCACATCCACATATAAATTACATTCACTCTCTTTCACTTTGTTTCATGTAGATGTATTATGGGTTTCGTGCAGCCACTTTATTTTTGCTTCTTTCTCTCTTTTTGCAAGTTTCATGTTAATTGGTTGGTAGAATATCTTGGGGCCCACATGCTTTTCATGCATACGTTGCTTTCAATTCATGGTTCTTTTCCTTTTGATGTTGTGTGTAGACCATGATTTAAATGAGTTGCTTTATATATATAAATAATGAAATGCATGGGTGGAGTTCACATGTAAATATAATTTCTCTTTCTTCCTTGTGTTTTTCTCTTTCTTACTTTGCTTACACTTTCACGTATGCATGGGCATATTTTTGTGGTTTACGAAAGTGAGTGGTAGCATCATGAAAGGGTTTTGCAATTATTCACATGAGGTTCTTTGGCTGAAGCTTTGGCATTTTAGCAAAGTGATAGTACATGCGAGAAGTCTATATGAGATGGTGGGGCATGTTTTTTGCTTTCTTGATTTAGTTATATCACATGTTTATATGCTTTATAAGGGAACACATATGCTTATAAATTGATGTTTATTTATATGCTAGCATTATTTGGTTTTCATGGGTTGCTGCTTATGGAGTTTAAGTGGTGGTTTGAGGACTATTATTTGAGTGTAATGTTATGGTTGTGTTGGATGAATGTCACTCGCTGGGTTCGTGTATGAATGTATTATTTGATAAGTTAATGGATTTATGTTATGAAACTTTATTTCCCATGCATGATGTGGTGGTGTGTACTTTGTTGGCAATATGAAATTCTTATGTGTTGAGTGTTGGGAGTGTTTTGCCTTGCTTGAAGAATCTTGGTGAAATTAAGTGTTGTGTGAGGTTTTCCGTACCTAGGAACCCAATGAAGACTCTTTCGCCTGTGTGAAGCAGTGGAAAGGGGTCATCTTTGGTTGTGTGAAGTAGTGGTAGGGGATTGGTTCGAGTGTTGCACCCTCTCGCCTGTGTGAAGCACTGGGGAGGGGAAAGATGTTTCACCTTATTTCGGCTCGTTACGAGTATAGTGCCCAGTGTGCGATGCATCAACGTTTTTACTCATAATTTCTTGAGGAATAAGGGAGACAGTCTAACTGCGATATTGGCACACATCGAACCATCTGTTCTAGGAAACTAGATGTTGTTGTGGGGTGAGAGGCTGCGGAAAACCAAAGCTTGATTATGATCACTATGTTTGAAGATTTGTGATGAATGTGATGCTATGTTTGGTTTAGTATGATTGTTTGGATTTGGGGTTTGTGTGTTCAAACCAAGGATGGATTGTGATCATAATGTTTTTGTGTTACTTGAATGCGACGTTGAGTATTATTGGACATATTTTATTTATGAATTTTTTTTATGAATATCATTGTTTATGGTTAGCTTACCCCGATTTGTTTGTTTGTGTGTTTGTTGTATATGCGATGATCGTATAACGTGTGTTATACGGGAGAAGATGATAATGCAGATGCTTTTGGCATGGAGTAGATCGACAAAAGGCTCTAGTGAACTCGGGAGATTTTATAATTTAATTAGTTATTTTAAAACAGATATTAAAATATATGTAATTTTCTTTTGGTCACAAATGTTATTGGAAGTTTTTGACAAAGTGACGGTGTGAACTATGTAATTTAAATTAAATTAAAAGTTTTTATTAGTATATTTTCAATGTTAATTCTTTCTCCGCTAAACGCAAAAATTTTCTAAAACGTTCCGTGACGTCCCAAAAATTGGGGTGTTACAATTAACAGGTCCAAACTAAACAGCACCGCTATCACCATCAGATCTACCTTCAGTATTTCCCTTGTCTGCTCCCACCAATAAGGTGATCATCGCAAAAGAGAAAGCAAAGCAAGGAACAGACACAAATGAAAGGGTAAGCTAGTGTAAAATAATTTTAACATGTTATAGCAAGCAGGTACTTAAAACAATTCGCAAGCATGCAACAAAGTAGGCACAAAATCATGTTATAGCAAACAAGAAGGACACTATGACTCAATTATTCAGATACATATAATAAGATCAGATTCACTGAACGTTTGCACTTGTGGTGGCCTCTACTGCTCTGCAGAGCCATTGCCAATGGGTTTCACCCTACCATACACAAGGTTAGCCTTTAAGCATCTAAGGCCATTATCTTGCCAAAGACTAGGGCCTCCCGCTACTCTCACCACTTGGATCATTTTGCTCTACATGAGACTAACTAATCCTTTAGAGTTTCGGGATGCGATCCTTACTTAAATCCTTATCTTAATTATATACATTATGTCTATCTCACACCAAATTCATGTTCCTCATACCATAACCACCACTTTTATCTCAAACATCCAATTCTCATGCCAAACACCGCTAACCAACAATTCCATGCCATAATCAATCCAAACATACCAAATTTCAGTTCATCAAAATCAAATAACATATGCTTTTTCACATACTTCATGCCTTTTTTTCAAGATCAATAACCAACCACAACTTAATCAGGAAAATAAAATGAAAACATGCACTATTCTCGCTTAGGCTATAAGCCTTCGCCCAAGCGACAAGGAGTGTCTCGCTTAAGCTAGGCTCTCTCGCCTGAGCGAGCGTGTTACAGTGGCACTTTGCGAGCTCTCGCTTGGGCGAGACCTTCTCGCTTGGGCAAGATTACCACTTGCCCAAAACTAACGTCCCTCGCCTAAACGAGGACTCGAGCAGAGAACGCAGTTGATTTCTTCGAGTGCTCGCTTGGGCGAGCCGCTCTCGCCTGAGCGAGATTATGCGTCGCTCAAAACAAGAGTTGGTCGCTTGAGTGAGATGCTAGAGCAAAACCAAGGCGAGCTTCTATTATTCTCTCCTAAGCGAGATGAGCTCGCTTGGGCGAGAAAATCAATTCTCGCCACTGTTCACACGTGTAGGGCAGAAACACAACTCAAAGCAACATCCAAAATGCAAGCAAGTCAGTTTCGCACGATCAAAAATATCATTCAAAACGCAACAGGTACGAAACCAAAGAGCACCACAGCTCCAAGAATCAAACAGTGAGCTGAAAACAGGAATATCAGGACAAAATGAGTGGAAAAGGTCAAACCCTAACTAGACCAACGTATCCAAACGGTAAAAAGAGGGAGAAAGGACCAAGGAACTTCAAGGTTCGACTTACTTGGAGGTATAATACTCTTAGCTAGCTCGATGTTGGAAGGATCTTTGTGCCCTAGCAGAGCTCCTTGCTGGAGAAAAGAAAGGGGGAAAGAAAATTGTTTTCTGCAAAGTGAGACAGAGTGAGAGGGGTTAGGGGCTGGAAAGGGGTATTGGGTCCCCCTAATGGGTTGGCCCTGGGCCCACGAAAAGACTAGACCCAAATAACTTATAGAGTTGAAAAATGGGGCTTACAATTTAAGTTGTGGTTTTATTTATTTTAATTATTTTATTTAATTATATTATGCGGAAGATATGTGTTTATATATTAGTAGTGTGCATAATAACATGATTAAACATTTAGTCGAGTGGATAATGTGTATAGTTAGCATTGGCAGGGGCGTAGGCTCGAATCTTTGTTTGCCAAATATATGTTATATACTTGTTAAGATTTTTATTTCTCATTTAAGTTGTGGGATCCACTTATTTTCAATTAGTTTCCTCTCTTTTCTTTTATGTTGGGTCACATGGTTATTTTTTTTCTCTCTTTTCTCACGCAATACCCTTTTCTTTCAATTTAAAGGTTAGTGTTTTGGTTTTTAAACATATTGCTGCCACATTATAGATAGAGAATAAAAACGGCCAAATATTATATATTCTAAAAACGCATGTATAAAAACTAAATAAAATGGAGTAAGGGTTTTTAAAATCTACAAAACCTAAAACTGTGAACAGTCTAGACGAGGGTTTAAGGAGAGATGTTGCATGGGAAAGAATAGGGTGAGATGAGGAAACACTACTACATATTTGTTGTTTAGTAACATTTAAAAAATTTTACTACATTAGAAAAAATGTTACTAATATAATTTAGTAACACTATACCACATGTTACGTATACCCTATGTTATTAATAAATATTAGTGACACTTTTACGTATCAATTAAGACATTTATAAAAATGTTACTAGATACCTTTAGTAACAATTATTTAATAAAAATGTAACATTTTAAAAAATGTTACTAAATCCTTTTAGTTATAATTTTTTTATGAATGAGTGATATTATAAAAATGTTACTAAAAATCATTGGTAACATTTTTTTTTGAAATAAAGAGACATTTTAAAATTGTTACTAAAAAAATTTAGTGATATTTTTTTTTGTTAAGGCAACATTATAAAAATGTCACTAATATAAATAGTCACACCAACACTTTTTTTGACCAATTGATCTCTTGTAGTCATAAGAAAAATGATTTATTTTTCTCTTACTAGTAGAACCTGTTAATTAAGTATAAAATTAAGAAATAATATCTTATTACATATATAATAAATTACTACATACTTGAATGAACAAAGAGAAATAACTAACCAGTGTGGTGGACTGTTGGAGTTTGACTAGGTCTTGATGCAATTTCTTCCAACTCATCAAGGATTTCAATCGTAGAACCACTTGGAAATGGCACTTTAACATTCTTGGCCAGCAAAGATGGTTTTCCTTTCTCACCACTAGCCATAAATCTACTTGACTTTGAAATTTTATGTCCAAAATAACCAATAGACAAAAAAGAACATGCATAGAACTTGGTACATTAAAAACAACACAACAAAAATTATGCATATAGAAACATTAATATTATGTTCAATGATTATACAATACTTGTGTCAATTGTTGTTCCAGGCACATCATCCCTAAACCAACTAACATCCTCACATTCATCTTCATCAATCAAAGATTGATACAAAAGTGAACTCTTTAATTCATCTCCCAAGTTGTTTTCCAAATCATTATTCTCTAAATCTCCATATACATCAAACAAATCTCTAGGGGTAGTTTTAGTGACAACTTGCCAATTATCCGCTAGATCTTTTGTATAAAATACTTACTTTACTTGAGTTGCAAATACAAAAGGCACACTTTTGTAAATCAACTTCCAAAAATTTACAAGTGTTAACCCAAAATGATCTTGCTTACTTTCAAACCAATCACATTTAAATAACACAAATTCATAGTGTCCATAATAATCTAGCTGCATTATATCTTTCAAAACTCCATAGTAGGTAAAATTTTCTACTTCAGGATTTTCATCTTCTTTATTTCTAAACCTAACAATAGATGAAGTAACCATTACTCCAAAGTTTTGTGTTTGTCTCTCACAACCCTCAATAATGAACTTGTAACCATTTATCACAAAAGCGGAAAATCTTCTAGCAACAATATTAGGCCCTTTAGCCAGCCATTTAACCTCCTCACTCACAACCAAATTTTTGACATGGTATTCAAACCACTTGTGAAATGTAAGAGATTGATCTTTTGCCATATTCCAATTTCTTGTTGAATTTTCATAAGCATTAATAGAGATAAATTCCTCATGTTCTCTACAAAAACAAAAATTGAATAAGTTCAAAAAATTTAAAATCTCACACAAAAGAGAAAAATATGAATATTGTCTTACTTGACAAATGACTTCGTAAGCTCACAATTAAACAAGACATAATGATGAGCTTGCTCCCACTCAAGAGGTTGCAAAGTAGTCATCACTCCATTACCTATTGGACCATCTAAATTAATTGGCAGCTTGTTGAACTTGTCAAACACTCATCCACTAAATATCCCTCTGCAATTGAACCTTCTGGATAATTTCTATTACGCACATAAGATTTTAACCTATGAAGAAATCTACAAGAATATAAAACTGTGATTAGGAATACAAGTGGAGGAAATAAATTTACCAAAAAATATTTCCTTAGAAAAAGAATTACCTTTCAATTGGATACATCCATCGGTAATGTACAAGCCCGACAATTCTAGCCTCGTATGCTAGATGTATCGATAGATGAACCATTATGACAAAAAAAGATGGAGGACAAATCCGCTCTAATTCACACAGAATTGATGCAATTTCTACATCCAATGATTCAAAATCATCAACTATGATGACTTTAGAACATAACATTTTAAAGAAAGAACTTTTTAATGGAGTAGGTGCTCCTCTCGATTCTTGGGTACCATCAAAACATTTACTATCCTCTCGCCACCTATATTTTGAGTCTAACCATCTTCGATGACACATATAGCACATCTTTTTACTATTGTTTAAGTACCTTAAGCATATGTGGTAGTTATATACAAGAGATGCCAATTTTCCACTTGTAGTCCAACCTGATAACATAGCATAAGCAAGAAAGTCATTAATAGTCCAAAGTAATGCAACATGTGCTTGGAAAAATTCTTTACTAGAAGCATTATAAGTTTCAAACCCTTTCTCCCACAACTCCTTCAACTCGTCAATAAGAGGTTCCAAATAAACATCAATACTACTTTTAAGGGTAGAAGGACCAGGAATTAGCAATGACAACATCAAGTAATACTATATCCTTTGGCCATCATCTTAAATGGAGTAAATCCATCACTTGCTAACCCAAGCCTAACATTTCGAGGAATTGATGCAAAGTTAGGATGGAGAGAATCAAAGGTTTTCCAAGCAAGTGAATCAGCTAGATGTCTTAGCTTTCCATCTTTGGTGCGGCCTTCATCATGTCATTTCATTGATTTAGCAGTTTTTGATGACATGAATAGCCTCTTGATCCTTTATTTTAAACGAAAGTACCTCAAAACTTTAGCTGGAATTGGAAGTGAAGCTACCTTAGAAGAAACTTTTCTTCTAAATCTTTGATGTTTCATTTCTTTATATCCAGAAGCATGACATTTAGGACATCTAACTTCATTCTCATACTCCTTTCGAAATAAGACACAATCATTACGACAAGCATCAATTTTTTCATAACTAAAACCTAAGTCCTTAATGGTAAACTTGCAATCATGATATGATGATGGCAAACAAGAGTTTTCAAGAAGTAATTCTTCTAAAATTTTTAGCAACATATCAAATGACACATTACTTCATCCTTGGAGATTCTTAATATGTAGCAAATGAACAATGATGGATAACTTGGAGAAATTTTTACATCCAAGATATACTTCTTAGTGAGCATCACGTATTAACTTGGAAAACCTAGTTGTTTCAGTGTTAAACTCACCATTGTCTTCATATATAGTGTCATCAAAATCATTTTCTCTTAAATTTGGGGGAATCATGACTGTTTCCTCTAACAAACTATCCAAATCATTATGCATACTGAATTTCTCTCATTCGTCACTATACATCTCATTTGAAGAGCCACATTCTCCATGAAAGACCCACTTTGTATAGTTTCTATCAAATTCGACACACATTAAATGCTCATGCACTTCCTTTCGACTACCCCAACTACAATTTTTACACTCCTTGCAAGGACATAGAATTTGATCTCCTTGAACACTATTCTCATATGCAAAAATTAGAATAAAATCCAATCCATCCAAATACCTAGTAGATGATCTAGGTGCTACCATCCAATTTTTGTCCATGTCTATGTTGTCTTAGAAATAAAAAAAAATACCTAAAATAAAATAAAAAAAATGCAAAACTATCTATAAATCCAATTGATATAACAAAAATACTGCCTATTGAAAGTATTTAATGTAAATATCATCAATTATGGAGGAAACACATAAATGAAAAATGATTTTATTAAAGTCTGAAGATGAACAAAATTACCAAAATAGAATCAAATGCTATAAGATAGAGTCAACTTGATGACTCAAAGATACTTCTCCCCTTCAACCCTTCTTTCATTTTGTATTCCTATCAAGATTCAAATTACGATTAATAGCATTCACTTTGTCAATATTCTAATATAAGCTCAAGAATATATGATTGAAAAGGAAACATAACTGTAAAAATTAGGAACGAAAAATATTTTTTAAATTGAACTCAAAACTGCCCTGTTAAATTGTGTTGTGTAGCACTGTTAAATCAGACAAAAAGAAAAGAAAAGGAAAAAATTATGTAGAAAGAAACACCTTGGTTATCAGCAATGTTATTAAATTACATCCCTATTACTGAAATTAAAGTTTTGAAATTTGTTAGGTAAAGAAAGTGTAGTCTGATTCCACTTTTTACAACCATATCTTATATCCATATTCCATATACAATGTACAAAAGGTAGTAATAACTCTCACGGTTGAATTTGTAAAATAAAATCACCATATAAAATCACTTTTGAATTAATAAACATGCTTATAAACATTCAGAGTAAATTTAATTAACATTGTACAAAAAGAAGAGTGGACACAAAGCAAAGTAAAGGTATATGAATCATCACAAATTTAGGGTTGGCTACAAATTAAAGTTTGTGATAACTTACACACTTAATTTAGTAAATATCATTTGCAACTTCTCAATTCCCAACATTAAGTTATATGGATAACCACTTTTTTATGCCAGAAGCAAGAACCATATATATGTGTGAATATGATCATTTACAAAATAAGATTGAATAGTTGAACTCAAATATTGCCTAAGAACCTATAAAAGAATGAAGGAATCATTATGAAAGTAGGGTATAATTAAATTGAGAGTTACATCAGTAAGCAAACAAATTATGGGAAAAAAGATACTATAAACAACATTAAAGCCAATAGAGAGTAGTGAAGTTATGTGGTATGCATTCAAACTAAATTTAATCTTCCACATACTTAACATTGTCCCATCATGATGAAGGATTATCTTGTTCCTTTTTAAGATTATTGAATATGGTGTGAGTTGATTAAGAAAGCTAAGTGAAATCCCCACTAGACATTAAGATAGCAAGCTATCTAGATGTGAAGGTTCCTTTCACAAAGTGCAAGAGAAGAAGATGATGGATTGATTCAAAACGAAAAGAAAATGAAAAGCACATAAACCATAGAAAACCAAGAACAATTAAAGGAAGAAGAAAACACAAAATGGAAAGGAAAGAAATGGTAAGAATGTGAGAAGCACGCCACTACAAGGCTAGGCTAGAAGCCATGGCAACC
>Ga0214542_1003847_pt1 | contig 30152 bp, 17 predicted proteins | sample CNSS1metaG_FD_160096 | JGI IMG/M metagenome (GOLD analysis project Ga0214542, IMG submission 160096) | Root nodule microbial communities from cowpea collected in UCLA plant growth center, Los Angeles, California, USA - CNSS1 | ecosystem: Host-associated > Plants > Roots > Nodule | place: USA...
GTAAGTAGTCGGCCTTGACCGGCCACTTGCCTAGATGTCTTGTGCTGGTGGTGTCCGGGCACTAGATGCTAGGCGGTTTTGATGTGTATATTTGTTTACTTGGTTGAGTTTGGCTAGGTACGGTACAGATTTATATAATTTATTATCCCTCTTTGTCTTTGTTGTTTTGATGTTGATTTGTTGGAATTACTATTTTTCATTTGGGTATGTTATCTATTAAAATCAAAAACAATAAATATTAAAGCAAAAATTAAGATAAATTAAAAAACCTATGACTCGCAAGAACCTAATGAATGAAAAAATAGGACAACAAAAGTAGTACAAAATATCTAAAACAAATAAAACAAAAAGAAGATATTGAGATAGGAAGAAGTACCTCGACATGTGAATATGTGAATAGGAAACTCCACGAATTTGATTTGGTGTGACAAAGAAAATGTAAATGATGATGATAGGTTGGTAAGCAACTTATTAGAGAAAAAGTGGGATTTTTAATTATATAAAATAATTCCACAGTATGAAAATAATATAGCGTGTTAGTAAATTTCTAAATTCTAAAAATAACACTTAATAATAATGATAAAATAAATTGATGTGTGTACAAAATTTGTAAAATAATAATGGTTATTGAAAAAAAAATGAAAAAGTAGTGTGTGATCATACGGTTTGAGACTAATATGACATTTTAGGAAATTGATAGCTTCTAAAATCATGACTCAGTAACAATGATAACATAAAGTGATGTTCTATATAAAAATGATATAATAATAATAAAAAGTAGTGTGATGTTATATTCATGTGTATATATAGACGTAAGTTTTTAGCAAATAGACATATTCAATTTGTCTAAATAAACATAGGCTTTTAGCAAATATGTGATGTTCATAAAATAAAAATAAAAATAATTTATAATTTTACAAAATAATTATGATTTTTGTATTAATTTATAAAATTATAAAGTTAATGAGTTTTTAATTTATAAAATTAATTTATAATCTTATAAAATTAATATGATCTTTATATTAATTTATAGAATTATAAAATTAATATAAATTTTTAATTTATAAAATTACAAAATTAATATAATTTTTTAATTTATAAAATTAATATAATTTTTAATTTATAAAATTGTAAAATTAATATAACTTTTTAATTTATAAAACTATAAAATTATAAAATTAATTTATAATCTTATAAAATTAACTTTTTTCCCAATTTTCGTCAAAATTTGTCAAATCAGTCATAATTTTGTTTTTATGTTTAAATTATGTCAAAATTTTCATGAATTTTGTTCAATTTGGTTCTTATTTACTAACATCGTTTAAATTATTAATGACTGTAACAACTCATTTAAATAATAACCTTGATTAAATGAAATGTCACACAGATAATGTAACGTCCCAAATTAGTAGAATAATTCTAATTTATAGAATGTATCATGTTTATAGTATAAAATCGAGCACCGACTTAAAGTATATTAGAATTAACCTTTTATCCCAAATTATACTGGAATGGAAGCCCAAAGACACAACACAATGCCATGAAAAGAATCTAAACACAAATTAGATTAAACTGGAAATTTGCTCAAAGAGCAAGAAACTACAAAATAATAGTACACAAGAAGAAATGTTCAACAATGAGTAATAAAGGATCTACGAAGCCTAACTACATCTCAGCCTCCCTGCCTACATCACGATCACCAAGAGTCTCCACATCTACTCACACCGAAGATTTGGTGATCATCGCAAAAGGAAAAAGCCAAAGAAGAGAACAAACACAAAGAGAAAGGGTAAGCTAGAGTAAAATATTTAACATGTTATTGAGCAAGCAGATTATAAAACAGGTTATAGACAAGCAAAGCAATAAGCACCCAAAACATGTGAAAGCAAAAAATTAAAGGACTCTCTAACTCAATATCTGGATCATACTCTTGATATAGAATTCTAAAGGAAGTATGCATCTATGCTGGTTTCTAAACTCTGCAGAGTCTAGACGCAAGGGTTTATTACCCAACCACACACAGGGTTAATCCTCTAATGTCTTGGGCCCAATATGTCCCAAGACTAGGACCTTCTGCCACTCTCACCACATAAATTATTCTATTCTATGTGAGTGTGAATAATTATTAGAGTTCAGGACAGTGGCGGATCTTGATTAAAATATCTGGGGGAGCCAAAATAATATACTTAAAATTTACATATTTAACATTATTGTTGTCACTCATTCAATGAAAGTAAATAATATTCTAGTATAACTATAACTATAAAACAAACTACATTATTTAACGGATTGCCATCGTTTTTTCATATTCTTGAACTTATCAAATAATTTAATCATAACTAATTTTTTTAGCTATATTTTTTTCAATATAAATAATCATATTATTTGTAAAATATTTATTTCCCATTTTCCTAATATGCACATATCGATTCAAAAGTTGCATTTCATTTCATTGTTATGCGATTAACAACCGTATTGTCATGTTTTGATCTTCACTCTTCTTTTATCAATTCTAAAAAATGAATTTATTCTTTTGTTTTTCATCAATATACCTATTTAAAAAATAAGTTTAAGACTAAAAAGTAATTTATCATAATATAATTAATAATTGAGAGACATAATTACTAACAAAAATTATGATAATCAATTCACTATCAAGTGAGACAGGAGAAAATTACTTTTTTTTTCTTGTGTGGTAACGTAACAAAAGAAATCAGGTAAGGGTAAGAGATAAATACAACATGGGAAAAACTAAAAAGACAATAAAAATAAAAAATAAAAACTATCTTAATAATTTGTTTTATTTATTATATTTGATTTAATATTTTATTATTTATTAACATTAAATGGTGTACCTTATAAAAATAAATAAAAAATACATAATTTTATTTTCATTAATTTTTAATATATTATTATCTAATTTAAAATATATACATATAATTTAAAAAATTTAAAAACATAAATAATTTAAGAAATTATAAATATATATAATTTTAAGAAAATAAAAAAGGTTAACAAAATTGAAAATTTGGGGGGGGGGGGTCGTGGCCCCCGCCTGCTCCAACCAAGCTCCGTCACTGGTTCAGGATACCTTCCTTTATCTAGACATCTCCTATATCAAGGTATACACTAACCACCATCACCAAGAGTTTCCCTTGAAACTCTTTTACCAACAAAATCCACATGTCATATCAAGCATTCAATTCTTATGCCAAACCACCACCAATCATACAGTCATGTTTTCCATTTCATACACAACATAACAAGATCCCATTCAATCTCATGCTTTATAAATGCATACCAATGTCCAACCCGACCAAGTCATGGCTCATTACATAACAACACATTATGGAAACGATTTGAGATTTTAAAAATAAAACTGCAGCTCGTGTAAAGCTCAAAAAAATTTGTATTTATATTCAAATTAAAGATTATTGAATCAAGAACCAAATGCAACAAGAACAAACTTAATTGAATAACTATAGAGAAAGTTATGCACCAAACAAGCAACGAAGGTCAATGTTGTCAACAACCAAACTACAGGGACCTTGCGATAAAAACTACTCTCACTACAGAGCTCAGATTCAAGATCCGACCAGTCAAAGTCAAGAACTAGGTGTTAAGGATCAACTGTTAAAATTTTAGCTCAATCCAACGGTTAAAGAGTCAGGAAAGTCAAGTTTACTAAAACTGTGCATATCAGAAAAAGACATAGTCGCCCATCAACTAAGGCATTCGCCTAGTGACCACTTGACGCTTCCAGAATACGAAAATAACGTCAAATATCACAGTTTCATGAATATTTGAACCCCTAACTTGGAAATACACCAAAAATTAACGTTTTCCCCAATCTTGTCTCATATTCCACAAAACACTAATCAAACTTTGTCAAACGAAACAGGAACAAGCAAAACAACTTAAAAACATGAAACTCTAGCTTCCCTTACCTCGATAACGCTAGAAAACGAAGGCAAACTCTTAATCGAGGAACATCGCAGCTCTAGGAATCAAACAATGAGCTGAAACGTGTATACAAACATAAAACAGGAGCATGAGGATGAACCCTAACCCAAACCTACGTACCCGAACAGGAAAAGGAGAAGAAAGAGCAAGAAAGTTCTAAGGTCCACTTACTTGGAGGCAGAACTGACTTAACTAGCTCAAAAATGGAAGGTTTCATGTGTCCTAGCAGAGCTCTCAAATGCTACAAAGGAGGGGGAGAAACTGTTTTTTCGAAAATGAGACAAGTGAGGCATTGGGCTAGAAAGGGGAGTCTTGGGGGTCCCCAAAGTCGGTTGTCTTTGGGCCCTCAAATAGGCCAGGCCCAAACCCCCTCTTAAAACAAAAATTAAATAAAAAGGGTCTCACAAATAATATGAGAAACAAAGTCATGGAGTATAGCGTTACTCCTTACAGATATCCAGAAGAAACCAGAAAAAAGAACTAAGGCACACCATGATGCTAGTTACAAAAACAGAATAAGAGATCTAAAGTATGTCAAAATAAAGTTCTAAGATGAGGCGTATAAGGGCCACAACCCTAAAGGAAGACATAAACAAGCGGACTCCAACCCAGATAGTCTATGCAGCGGAATCACCATTTCCCTGTTGACCACGAGGAGTTCTCGCATATGCTCACATCAATAAATTGATGATCATCGCAAAAAGAGAAAACCACACGCACAAAACATACAACAAACAAAAGGGTAAGTTAGAGGAAAACATGATTTATCATACAAATACTTACAATTTCATAATCCAAGATACACACGTCCACTAATCATGTTATGACTTACAAACAATACACTAAGACTCAAGACACGACTATCCGGATACATATAACTAATCAGATTCAGCGGATGCTTGCACTTGTGGTGGCATTTACTGCTATAACGAGTTAATTGTTATAGTGTTTCATCCCCCACACAGAAGGTTAACCCTTAAAGTGTTCCAGGCCTCATGCTACTCTCACCACTCGAGTTAGTACGCTCTATGTGAGACTAACTGACTCTTTAGAGTATCAGGATGCAATCCTTACCTTGAATCCTTACTAAATTATATAAATGAGGCACCACCATGAACTCCCACTAATAGGGATCATGGAATTACGTCCTGACCAAATGAGGCACCACCATGAGATCTCACCTAGAGATTCATGGAATTACGCCCTGACCAGTAAGGCACCACCACGAAACTATCGTGGAATTACGTCCTAAACATACCAACATCATGTTCCACCAACCAAGTGTGTAATTATCATGTATACCAATCATGCCAACATTTATAACCAATCCTTCATTCATAATTCATACTAAGACCATACCAAACTCATCATTTCCAACCCATAAACCACTTATAACATGCATACTTAACCAATTCATGCCTTAACAGGGTAATACAATCATACAAGTAATCACTAACCAAAGACAGAGGAAAGAACAGGCACAAAGCAAACCCTTGCACCAGCCTCGCTCAAGCCATGGACCCTCGCTCAGGCGAAAGAGGTCTTTCACTCAAGCGACAGGCCCCCGCTTAGGCGAGACTGCTAACAGGGAGGTCTGCTGATTTTGCGAGTTCTCACTTAGGCGAGGTATGCTAATTTCGCGAGTTCTCACTTAGGTGAGCCCTCCTCGCCTGAGCGAGACCACCCCTCGCCCAAAGGTGAGGTTCCTCGCCTGGGCTAAAACTATAAAGACACACCTCGAGTTACCACGGGTTCTCGCTTAGACAAGTCCCTTTCGCTTGAGCGAGATGTCACCTCGCTCAAAACGAAAGCTCTCCGCCTAAGCGAGAGCTCGAGTGCTTGTTTTTTCTAGTCTCGCCTAAGCAAGACAGGCTCGTTTGGGCAAAAACATCAGATCTCGTCATTGTTCTCTCTACAACAGCCATACATACATATCCAAACAGCATAACCAAGCATTCCACACGTTCACAGTAGCATACAATCCATACAAAACATGAAACAAGGCTGAAAACAAGTAGATTTACGGAAGGTACTAAAGACCCTAGCTTCCCTTACCTGAAAAATAGCTAGAAAAGGCTTTGACTCTAAACAATGGAGCACGACAGCTTTAGGAATAGATTCGCGAGCTGGAAATAGTGAGAAGAAGCGAGGTTATTACGGAAATCCTAACAATGACCACGAAAACTAGACTAGAGAGGAATAGTATGAATTAACGAACAACTTACGTGAGCAGAAACGAGGTTGAGAAAATCTTGAATCTGATTGAACTCCAAACCCTAACATAGCTCTAGGGAGAGAGAAGGAGAGTAAGCAAGGTACTGATTTTTGCAAGAAAGGCAGAATGAGGGAGTTTAGGCTGCCTTAGAGGCTTTGGACACCCCATGAGCCAGTCCTAGACCCAACTGATTTGGAGCAGCCCCTTTAAAATAAGGGCATAAAATATAAGTGGGCCTTACAACGACCATGAACAATGATTGTCACGTGTCACTTTGTGATTTTTTTTAAATATTTTTTAAATTTTTTTATAAATACATTTATTGAAATAATACATTATATAATTTTAATTGAAAAGACAATATAGTTTCAAAACAATTAAAATCACAAAATAAACGACATAATCATAATTTTAAAAAAGGGAATACACTTCTAAAACACATAATATATAATAGGTCTTTGCAACACTAAAGCAATAAGTAAGAGCAAATAACTATCTTTCATTGAATTATGTGATTCCTACATTGTGTCCAAAATTCTTAGGACAAATATTGAGTTTTTTTGAAATTGACTTAATGATTATAAGATTAATTTTATCAAATTGTTGGAGAGAATAAGTATTTTGTTTTAGTTGTACAAAATTGGAGTAATTGAATAATTTATTTAACTATAAACTTTTACCAAATAGTCAAATACAATTTACCATGTTGAATTTGAGAGGTTTTATTTGAATTATATATTATGTAAACTATTCATTTTATTTTATTTTTAAATATATTATATACTCAGTTAAATCTGCATTTTGATAAGGAGAATTTGGTGAACTTAACTAACATGTGGACTTATGAAATATTAGGGATCATATAATTATGGAATAGCAGGAATCATATATGTATGCATCAATAATTAGTTATTATAAACATATTATATACATCAAGAATTAGCTATTATAAATTCAATGTCTATGGCAATACCTGCATGTATTTTTGTTTAAGAATTTTAACATCAAATTTTATGTTGCTCTAACTTTTTTAATAGGGACCTTATCTTACAATATGTTTTCATTTTTCTTTAAGTTGATTATTCATGTGTGAACATTACTTTTGTACGAGTCTAAAGTTCATAATATACTTACATTTTATTTTAACAATGGTACGTACATATACATTTTATTTTAATATAATATATAACTCAAAATTCTAAGAGTAAAATTTGATCATATAACAATATTTTTTTACTCCAAATCACTAATCAATTTTATAATTTAATACAAACAAATTCATATATCAATACCATAATTTCTAAAAACAAAATTATCTACGTCAATAATTAACTATCATAGAATCAATGTATACATGGATAACAATATCTTATGTATATTTTTTTTTTAATTTTAACCTCAAATTCATGTTAACTTTTTAATAAAATTACATTTCACACTATATTTGCAGTTTATTCATATTTTATGTTGCTTTTTGTTTAAAATAATTTAAGTTTAACTTTAATTTTTTTATTCCATATATCAATACCTTTCAATATTATTTTTCTTTTAAACTCATTATATCAATTTTGTTTAAAATATTTTAAGTTTAACTTAATTTTTTTTTTCCATATATCAATACCTTTTGATATTATTTTTCTTTTAAACTCATTATATCAATATGTGCTTCTATTTAAAATTTTAAACATTAACTTTTATCTACTTTTAATTAATTTATCATAAAAAATAATAATAATTAATTATTTAATATAACAATAAAACATAGGGATGACAACGGGGTGGGGCAGGTACCAGTTTCGTTATCCCATACTCATTCCCGTAAAAAAATTTTATCCCCATCCCCATACCCAATGGTATCAAACTTTTATCCCATCCGCATTCCCACTAGGTAACGAGTATAATCTCATACCCATACCCGTACCCGTTTTCTTACTACTTCAATATTAATTTTAATTAATTTTCATAAAATAATAAAAAATTATGGTAAAGTAAACATAATATTATCAAATATTTAATATGAGGAGGATATTTTTTTATTCGATATCAAATAAATTGAAATAAATTATAATTGTTTACATTTTAGATTATAATATCAAATAAAATTTCATAAGAACCAAAACATATATTAAATTTGCAAACGTTAATGAAACCTAGTTAATAAAATTTAAAAATATTTAAAAAATATATAAAAGGAAAACAAATATATTTTAAATGTTTGTTTATTTCAATTTTTTAAATTTTAATGAATCTCTGTTTTATACACTAATAAAAGTTATAATACATCACTTGATCAAAATGACGCAAAGAACAAATAATAATCATAATAATAAAATTTTAACATAGATCTTGTATCTTTTGAACTCTAATATATGTTGGATATTGACAAAAAAATATTCATGGCAATTATATTAAATTTTTATGTTATAGCAAATAAAAGTTATTTATACAATTATAGGGAAAAAATTACAGTATGATTGATAATGAGTTAGAAAATAAACAATAACTAGATAAAATATATCAAAATAGTATTCTATGTGATGAAAATAAACAACAAATAAAAATATTAAAAAATTAACAAATGTGTATCTTGTAAACAATTTGAGAGACTATTGAAAAAAATCGCATAATGCGAAAAAAAATAAGTATAATTGTACCACACCTAGCCAAACTCGACCAAATAAGTAAACGATACATATATGCCAAAACAGTCAAGTATTCAGCCTAGGCCGAGTTGGCCTAAGCCTTACCAGATCAAACCGATAATCTAAACGTTTAGAGGAACAACCTGCACAAGATAACATATAACCAACATAAGCCGTCAAGAAAAGTAGCCAGCCTAGGCCGACTACTCTAATATACTCAGTAAGTCCCAGCGTTCAATAGGTCCTAAGGGCCTGGGCTAGGGCCCATGCCCACTTACAACCCAAAGCCCAAGCCAAGGCCCGGCCCATAGGATAACCAAACATAGTTAATAAGTAAAGAATTTTTGTATATTACCTAGTAAATGAAAGGTTTATGTTATTAAACACTTAAATTGAGAGTATTAAACATTCTCAGGTGAGAAGGAAAATATACAATAAATAATAATAGTAAAAAATAATAGAAATATTTAAATGTGAGACATAAAAAATTCTGTTGACATACATCATTTTAACATAATTACATAAATGTTATAATAAGTTGAAAAATATATTAGAGATGCGAATGAGTTTCATGACAAACCAAATAATTAAAAAAAAAAAAAAAAAAAAAATATATATATATATATATATATATATATATATATATATATATATATATATAAGGTCACCTAATTAATTGTGAATATTTTAATAATTTAAAAAAAGGACGAAGATATGACGGGGATATATATTATGGCGGGATATGTACATCCCCATATCTATCACCGTACTCAATTGAAAAAGTGGGGATTTCCCATACCCATACCTAGTCAATGCGAGAATTTCCCGTCAAAACGGGGACGAGTTGAAGCAATATCCACGGAAACGAATTTATTTACCATAGGCATGGGTATCATAATGGCATAAATATAAAGAGAAATTGAACTTTGACAAATAAAATTTTGATAAAATTACTGAATAGAGTAACTTATGAAAATTATAAAAGTAAAGTAATAAAATTTTAAACGTTTTTTTTTCACCAAAGGTTGTTTATTAAAATATGTCAAACCAAACTTTTTCAAATTATCATTTCTCAAATATAGAACAAACAAAATTAGGGGTATCGTGGTAGTGCAATATGAAGCACGCAGGCAAGTCACAGAAGAACTCCACAAATTTTCCTTGAAACGTGAATAACTACAAGACTTGTCACCACTCCTTTTGCTCCAAGTTGCTTTGCTTCAAACTTTTGAAATTCAAATGCAATGAAGTTTTGAATGTCATAACCAACATTCACACATGCAACACATTTGCAATCACAACAATCCTTCCATTTTTTTTCTACACCATCAACATTCAGCCTTCAGTGTTGTTGAGACGTTAAGCTGAGACATGAGAAGGCGAAGGCAACCAAAAACCCTAATCCCACTTCGCTTAATTTCGCGGCACAAACCAGACTCAGACGAAAGCATTTCTGGTATTTTTCTGCAATTCAGTCTCAAATCCTATTCTCAGTGCACACACCAATTTGCTTATCCAATCACCTCTTTCTTCATTTACCTCCAGATGAAGACGACGCCGTTTTCCCCAACAATGCGCTTTCCTCAGACACCATCCACAAGGTTCACACCCAAAAATTTTGTTCCAGTTGAATTTCGTTTTCTCTGCACATTTGCAAATGCAATCACTATCACTATTTCGTCTTTTTCTTCTTCTGATTTTTATAGCAAGAATTGCCTCTTGCTGTGCGGCTCGATATTCTAAAAGGTACATTATCTAACTGTTTTAGTTTCAATTAAAGCAGATATGTAGTTAGTTATTAAGGAACTATTTGAACAGGTTTCTCCATAATTTCTGAAAAACATTTCTGGATATGCTTGTCCAATTGAACTTAATTATTAATATTAATGATCAATTCTGAGAAGGGTACTGCTATACAGGAATCAGTGATCGGAATTTGTCTGCGAAAGGCACCAGTTCTTCATTTGAGGCATGTCTTTGGGTGGTTTTTTGGATTAGTTTGTTGTGAATAAAAGGAAATAACTGATGTGTTTATTGGGTTGATCAGAAACCGCTTGAAGATGAGGTTGAGATGCCTGACTTCAACGAGGGAGAGGTTGTTGCCAATTCAACTGATGAAGAAAACAATTCTGCAGACAGGGTACTCTTTAAAGTTCTGATAGAATGTTTTACTTCTCATCTTTCAACCATATATTTATTAGAAAACATCAATTTGGTTGCTCAAATGAAATTGGCATCATTGATGTTATTGTGCGTTAATTAGGTTGGTGCCTGATTTTGGTGTGCGTTGTCAAAAGTCAAAAGACCAAATTTATCCTCTTTGTAAGCTAGAGCTTTACAACATTTCCTCTAGCCACCTTCCATTAGCCTAGCTTCTGTTCTAGTTCACCTTTCACCACTCCAATTACCACTGCTACAAAGGCCTTAAACACTTGTTTCCATTCCATTTTTGCTGCCTATGAAGTTTCTACCTTCCATCACTTGTTCGAGCTCCATCAGAAGGATTTTGTTTACAACTTGTAAATGCCTCTCCCTTGGATCATGCAACTCACATCATAAGCTATGTCCAGTCTGGTGTCAGCTAAGTAAATGTCAGCTAAGTAAATGTTTATTCACAGTAGAACTATCTTTATTCACAGTAGAACAACTAATCATACCTCTTTCTTTGAGAAGATCAATACCATACTTTCTTTGGGAGATAAAGATGTCTTTCTTCAAGTAAGCTACATCAGTCCCAAGGAAGTATTTCAATTTTCCTAGATCCTTCATTTCAAATTGGATGGGAAGCTTTTCTTTTAGAACTTGTTTCTCGTGTTCATCATCTCCTGCAACAATCATATCATTAACATACACCAAGAGTAGTGTAAGCTTACCTTTTGGGGAATGCTTTGATGAACAAGGTATGGTCACCTTGACTCTGTCGATACCCCATGGAGATCATAACCTGATTGAGTCTACCAATCCAAGCATGAGAAGACTGCTTGAGCCCATACAAAACTTTCTTCAACCTACATACTTTATTCCCTTCTTCATTAGGCTTAAAACCTGAGGCAATTTCCATATAGACTTCTTCCTTTAATTGTCCATGCAGGAAAGCATTTTTCACATCAAACTATTGGAACTCTGAACCAAAATAAGCTGCCAATGAGAGAATGATTCTAACTGTATGCAGACAAAACAACTATGATGACTCAGAGTAAATACATCAGAGATTTGCTACACAAGACAAAGATGGAAGAAGCCCAACCAATTTCTTCACTGATGGCCTCTTCTTGCAAACTATCTAAATATGGATCAAAAGTTTTCTCTAGCCCAACCTTATATAGATATGTTGTTGAGTCTCTTCAATATGCTACTCTCACAAAGTTGGACATCAGTTATGCAATTAATAAGGTTTGCTAATTCATGGCAAATCCTCTTCTTACTCATTGGACAATTGTTAAAAGACTTCTTTGGTATCTTAAAGGTACTATTTCCTATGACTTACATTTGCAACCTACTGCTAATGATAAGTTCATTTCCACAACAGCCATTGTGATGTTGAGTAGGCATTAGATGTTGATGATAGAATATCAACGTCTGGTTTCCTAGTGGTCTCACAATCAACAAATTATGGCTAGATCAAGCATAAAAGTTGAATATCGCAGCCTTGCTCAATCTTTAGCTGAAGTTTAATGAATTCAAGATCTCCTTAAAGAACTCTCTATTTCTTTTGCTATGTCTATCATGATGTGTTACAATCAAAGTGCTGTGGCCATAACACACAAACCAGTTTTTCACTCTTAAACAAAGCATATGGAGATTGACTTCTTTTGTGTTCATGATCAAGTTCTCACAGAGCAACTAGAAGTTTGTCACATTCCAAACCTCGATCAATGGGCCGATGCTCTCACCAAGTCGTTGTCCTCTAGTCTCTTTGAGCTTTTATGTTCCAAACTCAATGTCGGGAACTTTGTTTGTAAAACTCCCTCACCTTGAGTTTGAGGGGGGTATAAGAGAGATGTAATAACATTCGGTTATTCAACGGGATGTTAGTTTTCTATTTTTTCTGTTTTCCTCTCTTTTTCTGTTTTGAGATGCAACACTATAGGCTCTTTGACCTATATATACCTTCTCTGTACTCTTTGTTGATATGAAAATAAAGAATATAGTTTCAGTTTTATGATTATCTTTCTATACCATACTCTTGTTTAATATATACTATACCAAACTATCATTGACCAACTAAATGCATATTCAAGAACAATGAGTATAATTTCCTTAATTTGTGATCTTGTATGATTGACGGTGTTAATGTGTATCTTCCAGGAGCTAATTTGACTGTTCATTCTTTATTTTTTATTTTTTTCTTATTAAAGGATAACACTGCCGTAACAGCCCTGCAGCTTCGCAAGTATGGTCCACAATCTATCAGAAACAAACACATTAGAGATATGACCAGAATTTCTGAAGCATCGCTACATTACAAAGGAAGCGTGTCAGGATCTCATGTGACCTGCCCCAAAGCAAATATATCTGGTATGCGTTTGAAACAGAATACAATTTTTTCTGAACTAGACCATTTTCCAAAGAGATTCATCCGTATACTGGGCTACTAGTTTCAGGTTTTTGCAATACCATTCGGCATTTATTCTGTTCTCCTTGCTACATCTCATTTGGGTAAAATAAAGTGTGCATGAACAAAGGACTTCTATTGTTAGGGAATATTCTATCAGAAAGAAGTTGAATTTATGAGTTCTCCTTACTCCTAACCTGTAACTGATATGAGAGAACTGCAGTTTAGTTTAGGCCACTGGTTGTTACATTATATAGGTTCTGTGCTACTATGAGCATCCATAGGGAGAACTATTAGAGGGTAGTTTTACTCGTGTTTTTCACTGTACATCAGTTGTATGATAGTTTATTTTCTTTTCCTCTGTACAGCAGTAGTTTGTCAGTGTCTTTTTGGTGTGTAAGTACAACTAACTAACTGACTAGAGTATTATTAGTATATTATGTGTAATTACAACTGACTAATTGATAGTTAGTTACAGTGTATTTCTTTCTGTTACAGTTTAGGTTTTGTTTCTAAGCTGTCATCTTACTAATAGTTAGAATTTGTTTTTCTTCTGTTACTGCTAAGGAACTGTATTCCTTAAGGATTCAATACAATAGTGCTTCAGATATTGTCTTTATTTCTTCTCATCTATTCTGTCTCTCTGTTCTTATCACCAGGCTGGAACTGCTTGTCACATTATATAGATTCTGGGCATCCGTATGGAGAACTAACTGAAATTTTAACGTGTTTGTTGTTTTGTTTTTTGTTTTTATCTGGGCCATGAGTTTGTTGTTTTCCTTGCAATAGTTTTACTATATAGAGCAGTTTTTGATGACCTTTATCCCCCTTGTGGGCTTATCTTTAGTATAATTGCAACAGCTCTAATTATCAAATCAGAATATGAATTTGTGTAGTCTAATTTTTTATGTTCCTTTAGAAATACCTTGTATGGATTTGGAATCTTGTTGACTATTCATTTGGAAGTGGTACATGGAAATGTAATCTGTATCATGTATGGGCTTGAATTATTTTTTGTACTTTTTTCACTATTTATTCATGTGTTTTCTTAGAACGGAGTTCATAACGTTTCATGTAATACATCATAATGTTTCATGATGATTTTCTTTTTGTTGAAAATACTCATATTTGATAGATAAATGATTTTTTTTGTACTATCTAGATGCATCCTAATGTTGGTGGACTACTGTGGAGATAATTGTTGTTCCCTAAAGAAGTTTTTTCTCTTTGTTGGTGTTGTAGTATTGTTATCTAGCTTTAAGTTTGTGTCTCCTGGATTACAATACAACTGTTCAATTCTTGATGGTTAATTAATACCTGAAGTATTATTTCAAGTTGATAGCAGTTGCACGGATTTGGAAAGCTAAACCAAAATTTTTATTGGCATCAGGGTCACGTAAATGTGGGGGCATTGGTCCTTCAGTCCCCCAGATCGACAGCTTGCCTGAAATTTTGAAAGCGGTTGATCCTAGGAGTTCTGGAAATTTAGAGGAAAATCATCTTGAAGATGACGACAAAATTGAAGTAAATTCAGACACTGAGCCTGATGAAATAGAAGTTTTTCCGCATGAGTTTAATCTCACCTCAGTGAATGGGGTCTTTAATAACCTCCAAGATAAAGCCAATCAGGTGGGTAGAAATTTTGAAATGCTTCCGGTACTCTTAGACCTATCCATTGATTTGTTTCCCGTATGAGGTCTTTCTTGCATCCATATTCCAATATTTTCTGAATGATCCTTAAAGAAGAGGAAATTTAGTGCAGCTTTTGCAGAAAAGTAGTAGACCCCACTTAAAAGAGACAGCTGTTGACAGTGAAGATTTCTCAGAGCCCGTGGAAAGTGGATCATCAAGTGACAATGAGGTATATAACTATATATGCACTATGACTTTACTTTTTAGTTTAGTGTCATGACTTGCAGTTAGGATATAAGGAGAAGGGGAGTTGGTTAAGATAGTCAGATTAATGAGTTAACTGAGATACTTAGAATATTTATGAATTGGTTAGTTATTTAGAAGGGTTAGTTAGATATGAATACGTTAAGAAGGATAAAAAATATCCAGAGTTGTTATTCTGAGTTAAGCATGAGCTCTTTGTTTCTCCTGATTGTTAGATATTGTTAGAAATTGTTAGTCACAATATCTTATGTTATTTACCATATTATGTGTATTTGGGCTTAGTCCATATTTCCCTGTATTATTCTTCATTATAAATACATTACCCTATGGGTATTTTCTACACAAGGGGAATTAACCTTATACCTAGTCTTTCATTACTTTGACACTGTATAAAAGAAAGAAGCATAAGCTCTTTGTTGAAGGGGAAACCCATGTAGGAGAGGGGATTGATATATGTTCATTTATTGATCGAGCACTAGCTCTTTGTAAAAGGAGAAACCCTTGAAGGAGACAAAGAGTTCTCTTCTTTTTCTTGTTTTTTTCTTTCTCATTTCAGTTCGTGGTTCCTAACACTTGCTGTACATCTACTTATTTTTACAGGCAAGTTATCAACAAATAAAAAATGCCTTCCCTGTAAAGAAAATGCAGTCCATGACAGAGCTATTTCTGGAAGCTCTTGGCACATCCTCTGTTATTATTGAAGGGATTCATGTTGGAGCTCATAATTCATTGAGGTATGAAATAGTAGTAGCTTCCTGGAACTTTTATGCAACTAAATATGAATTTGTATTAATTCTGAATTCAATGTCTGGTTATCTTGCCAAATTCTGCAGTGATGGATTATCTGGAAAACTACAGCAGATGATGCTAAAAGAAAAAGAAACAGACATGGACTTCTGGAAAAAGTTAAAAACTGGAGCTAGGCCAGATAGTAAAACTTTTGATTTTACTTTCTCTGCATTTTCCATTCTTATCTAAGTAAAACACCATTTAAGACTTATTTCATTACTGAAACAATCATTTGGTAATAGTATTTCATTTTTGATCCTTTTTGAAGCAGAGGGGAGGAGGGGGGGGGGTGCATAAAGTAGAACATGAACCCCTGATTTTACACAGGTGTGTATGCTTCTTTGTTTTGCTGATAATGAAAATAATTCCCAGGTGAACTTGGCTGCTTTGATGTAAAAATCCTTTCAAGATACCACGAAGGAAAGCTGACTGTTTGTCACTGCTCATTTGGCAAGTGCAGAGAGGTGAGGTGAAGTTTTAAAAATCAACTTATTTTAACATAACTTTGATCTCCATATGTTGTTTTAGATTCTTATATTATTGTGATAGGCCAAATTGTGGTAGGTCTTTGAAGGTCTATTATAGAAACTGGATCAGAAACATACGAAGGATGAGGTTTACAGAAAGGCTGAATAGTGTATATTTCCAAAGTGGAAGATATTACAGAAATGAATAACCCTTGTTCTTCAACGGATCAGTATCCTCCCAACATATATGTTGTAAGTAGGATATTATATGCATTACTAGAAGTTAGTAGACTATTAAACGTATTACTAGAAGCTAACTAGAAGCTAATAGAAGATTCTAGAAATCTCCTTGTAATTATTACTTTAGGGTTAGAGTTGTCTATATATAGAGACTAATGTACTGTTTCAAATGAACCAATTGAATACAAATCTTATTTCTTTTATATTAATTCTTTCTAGTTGGTATTAGAGCTCCTGATCTTGGGAGCCTTGCTTCCACATTTCTTCTTTACCGTCTTAGTTACAGTTCCTTTTAGAGTTGCTTAAAGTGCACCCATTTCCTTTAAAATATTGGGATTGCCTAAAGTGCACCTAACTCGTGGTTTTATCCACACTGTTGTCCACTGGAGTTGTTGCCATACCTTCGTCGGACCTCGCCGGACCTTCATTGGATCTTCGTCGGAGCTTCATTGGATCTTCGTCGGAGCTATTGTCGAACCCTCACTAGAGTTGTTGTCGTTGTCGCCACCACTGCCACATTTAGAGCTTTTTTGTCTTATTGTTCTCGTTTAATTAAGAGGGGGCTAAGGAATCCTATTATTTACCTAAGCATGGGAGTTCTTATACATGCTCTACGTGTTGAAATTGAACGCTTGAAACCTCTTATACAGTCTATCAGTAAGTCACCTTCTGGTACTAGCTCTCTAGCTATGACCGATAAAAACTTCAATTCACCTTTTAATGTTTCTAAAACTCTATGTAAGGACTCTTGGGTTCTCGACTCTGGTGCCACAGACCATATGACCCCTCATTCATCTCTCTTAACATCATATGTTTCTCTTTTTGGAAACTACATTACTGTTGCCAATGGGACTCATAGACCAATAACTGGATGTGGTAATGTTTCCCTTTTGCATCCTTGAATCTTAAAGATGTTCTTTATGTTCCAAACATTTCTAATAATCTTATTTCTGTTAATAAACTTACCCATGACCTAAAGTGTTTTATAACCTTCTTTCCCACTCATTTTGTTTTCCAGGATCTTGTCATGGGGAGGACGATTGGAACTGATAAGGAATAGGGGGGTTGTATTGTTTTAACAACTTGGGAACTAAAGATAGTATTACTGCCCATACAGGTACCTCTTGTCTCCAATCTTGCACTACTTTTGAGTCCTCTCAAATTTGGCTTCTCCATTGTCGCTAGGACATCCCTCCTTTCCCGTTCTAACGTTCATGTTCCCTTCCTTATTTTCCAAATGGGATGTCAATTAAACGTTTATGCTCTAATTATGGGTGGGAATATGTAAATCATGACATGTCTAAACTCCTTGAATATTAATTGTGAACCTGACTTTGATGACTTGCCCTTGCCTTGAGAAAAGGAGCTCGGTCTTGTACCAAGTATCTAATTTCTCATTTTGTGACTACTAAAAACCTATCTATGCAGCACCAAAGTTTCCTCTCTGCCATTGATACAATTAGAGTCCCTACTTCAGTTGAGGAAACATTAATGTTGTTTTTGGTGCATGAGATGGATTTGTGCAGATGGATGCAAAGCCAAGAAATGAAGAGAATGCACGAAAAGCGATGAACAAAAAGGTAATGAAAAACGAAAAATGAGACATAATTTTCTTTGCTAACTTTTTTCACAATAATAGCAAAGATTCGCAAAGAAACTTGCTGAAATATAATAAAATGTTAATAAAAATTTACAATTACTATATTTCTACTTTGTTTGCAGCAGGATAAACTTATTTCACATAATATCCATAAATATAAAATAAATATAACTAATAAAATAGTATAATATAATAAAATAAAAAAAAACAATTATTATTATTTACACAAAAATAATATAATTACAAGATAATAAAAATAATAACTAATTATATTTTTGTAATTTTAAATATAACTTAAACATTATTGTAAGATAATGTATAAAAACAAATCGATTCATTATATATATATATATGTATGTGTATATATATATATATATATATATATATATATATATATATATATATATATAACCGAATCTATTCATTATATGTATAATAATTATTTCGTTTTATTGTAAATATATATAATAGTTAAATATTAATTATATGTATGTTATAATAATAATTATATATATATATATATATTATATAATAATAATTATTATAAAATACATATAATTAATATATAATTGTTATATATATATATATAAAATTATTATTATAATATACATATGATTAATATATATAACTTTTTTTTTTAATAATAATAATAATGATAATAATAATATTATTATTATTATTATTAGTGAGAAAAACAAATTAAAATAATTGTGGTTTTGTAATATGTTATATGTAAAGTTTTTTAAATGAATTAAATATATAAAATCAAATAAATTTAAATAGAAGTAGAGATATTTTTTGTTTGTTAAATTAAATAGTGTATATTATAAATTATTTCAAGTTATCATTGAAAATATTTATAAAGTGTTTCAAGTTATTAATGATACTATTAATAAGTTATATTTTTCTAATTTTAAATAATAATTTTAATTTTATTTAAACATCATTTTTTTTATTTACATTATATTTATTATGAAGGGTAAAGTAGTAATCATACAATTTAATCTATCAAAAATAAAAATTTATTAAGTTTTATCAATAACATCATACATAAATTCTCACAAACTTTCCACTCACATCCACTTAAATCACACTATCTCTCCCTTAATCCAAACACCCTCATCCTCACCTTCAAATCAATGCAAATCCACTCTCTCAAATCCACACCCCAATCCAAACACAGCATAAAGGATGAGAATTGGGTTCTAGCCGTGAATGAAGAGATAAGTGCCTTAGAAATAAACCAAACATGGGAAATTGTTAATAGGCAACTGCATAAAAATGCATATGAATGCCTTAGAAAAGAACCAAACATGAGAAATTGTTAACAGGCCACTGGATAAAAATGCAGTAGAATGTAGATGGGTTTATAATGTAAAGTATAAATCTGATGGTACATTAAAACATTACAAAGCAAGGTTAGTAGATAAAGGATTTACTTAGGCTTATGGTGTTGATTATGAGACATTTGCTCTAGTGACAAAGATGAATACAATTAGAATCATTCTCTCGTTGGTTGCTTACTTTGGTTGGGAATTACAACAATTTTGTGTGAAAAATGATTTCTTGCATGGACAATTAGACTAAGATTTCTATATAGAAATTCCTCCAAGTTTTAGGCCTATTGAAGAAGGGAGTAAAGTATGTAAGTTGAAGAAAGGCTTGTATGGACTAAAGCAGTCACCTTGTACTTGGTTTGGTTGACTCACTCATGTTGTGATCTTCATGGGGTATCGTCATAGTTAGGGTGACCATACCTTGTTCATCAAGCATTCCCTAAAAGGTAAACTTACACTACTTTAAGTCTAGGTTGATGATATGATTGTTGGAGGAGATGATGAACAATAGAAACAAACATTGAAAGAAAAACTTGTTGCTCAATTTGAAATGAAAGATCCAGGAAAGTTGAAGTACTTCCTCAAGATAGAAGTAGCTTACTCTAAGAAAGACATCTTTATCTCCCAAAGAAAGTATGTTCTTGATCTTCTCAAAGAAATATGTATGATTGATTGCAAGACCACTGAAGTTCCTATAGAACAAAACCATAAAATTGGGAGTGAGGAAGGAAGTTTTTCTGTTAATAAAGGCCAATATCAAAGACTTGTTGGAAGCTCATTTACTTAGCTTACACTAGATCAGATATAGCCTATGCAGTGAGTGTCGTCATTCAGTTCATGCATGATCCAAAGGAGAGATATTTACAAGCTGTAAACAAAATCATTCAATATTTGAAGACAAGTCTGGGAAGGGGATTATTGTTCAAGAGAAATGTAAAATTAAAAATGGAAGTGTATACTAATGCAGATTACGCTGGGTTTGTCACATATAGGAAATCTACCACATGATATTGCATGTTCTTGGGTGGAAATTTGATGACTTGGAGAAGTAAGAAACAAAATGTTGTTACAAGGTCTATGCAGAGGCTGAGTTTTGAGTTATTGCATAAGGGGTGTGTGAAGAACCTATGATCCATTATTGTGATAATAAGTCAGCTATTAGCATTGCTCAAAATCCAATTTAGCATAAAAGGACCAAACACATAGATATAGGCCGACACTTTATTAAAGGGAAACTGTATAGTGGTCTTATCATTACTTCTTATGTCCCTTTTGGGCTTCAACTAGCAGATTTGTTTACATAGGGTCTTCCTACTTGAACGATTTCATGATCTCACATGAAAGCTAGGAATGATAGATATCCATTCACCAGCTTGAGGGGAAGTGTTTTAAGTAGGCTATTAAATGTATTACTAGAAGTTGGTGGAATATTAAATGTATTATGAGAAGCTAATAGAAGATTCTAGAAATCTCCTTGTAATTATTACTTTAGGGTTAGAGTTGTTATATATAGAGACTAATGTATTGTTTCAAATCAACCAATTGAATAAAAGTCTTATTTCTTTTATATTAATTCTTTCTAGTAATTGTTACATGTGGCATCAATTGTTCTGCGACGAAGGCCAATTGGGCTGAATCACAATCCAATCGTGGTGTTTGAGCTGTTACACCTTTAAGTAAAAAGAGTTGTATCATAACTAATAGTTATAGCTTTTAGCCTAGTGGTAAGCTCTTGATCCAACAATTGATATCAGAGCCAAGGTCATGAGTTCGATTCTCGGTGGACAATTGTTAAAGGGGAGATTGTATAACTAATAGCTGTAGCTAAGTTTACAGAAAGGCTAAACAATGTATATTTCCAAAGTGGAAGATATTACATAAACGAATAACCCTAGTTCTTCAACGGATCAATCCTGCCATCATATATTTTCTCATGCCCCCGTTTCTCTCCCCCAGGGGTATTTTTACACAAATCTCTTATTGTCAATTATAGATTGATACGATAATCTTGGAAAATATTAAAAAAGATAGTCTTGTTATATTATAACCGAAAATTTGGAGATAAAAGATGATTAAGTCAGTTTTTCAGTATTCTCAATATCAACTGATTTAATCTACAAACCAAATATTGTAAATACGAGAATAGTCCAAAAGTCATGGACACTTGAATGCTCTAGTTTGAGGCCTAAACTTTGAATTGGAACAATAACTAATTCCTAATATTTGTAACTACATCAAAAGCTCTATTTCCATTTCCCTTATTTTTTCTCTCATAAAACCTTTGTTATAGGAGTCCGCGACATATGAGTTTATGTCAGATAACAAGATAGAATGCAGTTATAATTTATTACAAGACAGTTCTGTTTTTACATGCCACAGTAACCCGTCATTTCTACATGTGCACTTATTACTTAGTGTCAGAAGAGTGCAGTAGCCGTTTAATATTATTTGGCAGTTACTTTATTAGTGTTAGATATTGTTTAAATATTGTTTGATATTATTAAGATATTGTTAGATATTGTTAATCACAATATCAAACAATATCTTCTATTTACTGATTTATTTTCAGTTACTCTTTTTTAACTGTACCTCTTTCTACTATAAATAGATTACCCTATGTGTGCTTTATACACAAGGGAGATTAATCTCAAATTCTATTTTCTTTATTCTCAACAATTAGATAGTTGATATTTGTATGTCTTTGTGTAAGAATTTGCATGTATGTTTAAAAAGGGACTCTGTTAGGCTAAGGCCAGTGTTTATGGGATTGTGCTCTAGTTATATTTCAATCCAGAATTGTTATTGATAAAATTATCCTATTTGTATATGCAATCTCTTGAGTCTAACATATATCCACTAAAGTTTATACTTTATTCTCAGTATAAGGTTTGGATGTCCTAAAAGGGTGACCAATCTGATAATTTTATTAATAGATATTTGCATTTAAAAAACTTCATTTTTCTTTAAATACTTGTTGGCATTTAGATTTTTAGTTTTATTAATTACATTTATTAATTGTTTAAAATTTCAAGTAGCTGTGCCTGAATGATTTCCTGATTGTCAATCTATTTTATTTCATTAAGGTAATTAAGAAAAAAGATGGTAATGACTGCCTCACTAATTCCTGCCATTTATGAATAGTTTGTATGGTGGAAAAACTCCCAACGTCTATATTCGTTGGATTCAAATCCTGGTGGGATAAGGATTTCGTTGTTGCTGTTACGTAAAAAAAACATGTTACTTGTAGAGGTAGAATATGACAATGTGCTCTTGGAAAAGCTAGAATTGGCTGTTATTCTATTTGATTTATTTTGCTTCACTTGAGCACATAATGTGACAGGATCACTTTATTTGAAATGGAATGATAACCTGCATTTCAGACATATCCAATATTTAATGCTGATCAGAAAATTGATCGAAGGTGATTGATTATTTTTGCAGAATTTTCTGTTACAAGATAATTCTGAAGGAATGGGGTTTGGTGGCAGCAAAAGCAGCCAAAGAACCATTATCTTTAGCCCAAGGGTTTGCAACAATGTTGACCTTGTAGTTGGGAATGTGATCCGAATTCACCCTCCATGGTAAGATTGTAGAGTTTTCAATTTCTTTAGTTATTGTTGAATATGGAAAACCATAAACAAAATATAACGTTAAATATGTTTTTAGATCCTAAATTTTGATGCAAAATTCGAAGTCATTCTTGTCTTAAACTTTGATAGAATTTGATTTCCAAAATTTTAAAATGAATAGTTAGTCCTCCTGAACAAACTGTGTTAAGTTTTTTGGGCATGTCAAACAACATTTCAAGTTAGCATTTGAGCTGTTTACACCATTTGATACTTTTTAACTCAAATGTCAACTTGGAACACCGCTTACCACTCTAAACAATCAACGTCATTGTGTTAAGAGGATTATATCCATTCGTTTTTTAAGTATGAAGACCAAATGTATCCAAGATTTAAGATGAGAAATTTCAATTTCATATCCAAGTTTAGGGATTACAAACACATTTAAACCAAAAATAAATTCTGAAAAGTATTGTTCATCATCTTTTACTGTCCACAAAGAGGAGGTATATATATATATATATATATATATATATATATTCAAGGTTGTCATACTCGAGAGAGTTTAACAAACTCGGATTGTAAACTCTAAAGAGTTCACTTTAAAAAAATCATTTATAGATGAGTTAAATTAAAGTTTGTGCGAATTCATCGAGTTCAATCTTGAGTCTACTGAGTTTACACAAAAAATGAGTTTGCTTTCGAGTTAAAAAAGAAGTTATTAGTAAAAACATAAACTCACACATTTAAGGAATTAAAGTTTGATAACCATGTGTGTATATATATATATATATATATATATATATATATATATATATATATATATATATAACAGAGCACTAGCTAGGTGTCATGCATACAAAATGTGTCAGCCATTCCTAATAGAATGCACAAAATAATATAACAAAAAATGCAACACGTAAACAAAATAAAACAGATAAAATCAGAGAATCAGAACAAAAATATATTCCTTGATATTCCCTAACAGTTCCCCTCAAACTTAAGGTTATGGAAAACATTGAGTTTGTCACGCAGAGGACAAAAACAACTTTGAGAGAGTTTGGTGAGGTGATCAACAACTTGATCAATAGCAGGGATGTGAGGGACAATTAAATACTGATTATGGACTTTCTCACGAACAAAGAAGTCCTCAAGCTCCATATACTTTGTGCGACAATGCAAAAAGGATTATGGCTGAGAGCAACAATGCTTTGCTTATCAAAGAGAATTACTAGTGTAGTACAACTGATGTGGAGTTCCTTGAGAAGTGAATGCAGCCTAAGAATTTCAGAGCAAAACTTCTGTATTCAGCCTCAAACATTGGAACGAGCAACCAAAGTTTCCTTTCTAGACCACTAGGAAACCAAATTAGGTCTAAAAAAATACAAAGAATCAGAGGTGGACCGATGATCATCTATATCCAAAGCCCAATCAATATCACCGTATGCATGTAAAATGTAACAACCATTAGAGAGTTGCAGGGCGAAGTTGTAGACCATGAGAAAGAGCCTTTTAAGCAGCGGAGTATACGTTTGACCACTTTCTAGTGTTCTAAGAAAGGTTGAGCCATGAATTGATGGACCTTGTTCACACTGTAACTGATTCCAGTCCTTGTAATAGCCACATATTGTAAAGCACTAACAAGGGAACGATAAAGAACAAGATCATCCATGTAACCAGAACCAAGTTTAGACAGTTTAAGTCCTCCTTGAAAAGGAGTAGATATACCTTTTGCACCAATCATGCCAACTTTATCAAGAAGGTCCCAGATATATTTTTCTTGAGATAAAATTAGAAGCCATTAAGAACCATTTGACCTCAGTGCCAAGGAAATAATCAATATCACCAAGTTGTTTTAGAGCAAACACAAAGTACAATTTGCAAAGTTTGTAGCAGAGAAGAAGAACATGTCAAAATGATATCATCAACGTATATAAGAACATAGATACATCTTTCAACAGAGTTAAAGACCAGTAATCATCACATTTGCTTTGAACAAATCCAAACCATAAGAGTGGAAGTGAGTCACTCATACCAGACTCTCGAAACCTGTTTCAAACCATAAATGGTTTTATGAAGTTTGCACACTAAACTGGAATCTGGGTTCTCAAAGCCAGGGGGCAAATCCATGTAGACTCTTCTTGGACAATACCATTCAAGAAGGCATTATTAACATCAATTTCTTGAATATACCACTGATTTGTAAAGAGTGAGAATGATGTAACGGGAGAAAAAGTCTCTAAATAATCACAGCCAAATTTCTTATGTATATTTATTGTAAGTACCATCAACATTTATTTTAACATGAAAGATCCTTTTGCACCCAATATATGTGTGGCCAGGAGGAAGAGAAGTGAGGTTATTAGCCATCTATGCATCATTCTTATCGTGCATGGCTTGCCACCAAATAGGAGAGAACAAGACTTCTTGGTAGTTAGTTGGTTCAGGAAGGGTAGGAAATTGTTTAGGCTTAACAATCCCAAAATGTGGAACGAGTTTGCATGGTATGAGTGGAAAAAGTAGATGGAAAAGGATGTTCAACTTGGTGAATAAATTGAGTGGACCAAGAACCTGTAGTATCAGTTGGAAGAGATGAGACAAGAGGTAAAACAATAGTAGATGAAGGGGTAGCATGCTAAATGGGAGAGTGATCATTAAATGGGAGAATGATCATTAATAGAAGGAAGCATTACAAGTGGAATGGAGCGAGAATGAGATACCAATGGTGTGGAGGAAACTGTGTTGTAAACCAAAGGAAAGGTATTTTCCTCAAATAAAACATCTTTGGAGATAAAATGTTTGTCATTGAAATCAAGACATTGTAGAATTGACGACTTAGGAGAGACAACTGAGGAGAGACAACTAGGTAAAGTGAGGAAGGAGAGGTGAACCAAGAGAGAGCCTTTTAATAAAACAAAATGATCAGCCTAGGATTTAACAAAATAAATAGAGGGATGAAATTCTAGTTTGTTGTTGATGAATGAGATGAAAGACTCGTATTCAACGGGAGACCTTCAAAGATGGAGTATGCAGTTGTTCATATTCAAGGACAGGATCACCGATGGAGTTGAGGGTATTGACAAGAGTTTTAATGTGGAGGGGAAACGCATTAATCGATTTTTCTCCTTTCTTCAAGGTGCGCAACTCATTTCTCAATTGTCGAGCTTTGGCTCTGGTTTGTGAGTTAAAATGAGAATGAATTTTGTCCCAGAGTTGAAAGGAGTGTTTGCATCCAATAACACAAGTTAAGAAGGCAACCGATGAAAACGACTGCAACAACAAGAGTAGTTGGTCTTGAGTCTCCCAAGCACCGAACTCAAGATTTTCAATTGCAGATTTGCGATAAGATGACAGAAACTGAAGGAGAATCTAATGATTTACCACCTTGCGGCGGGGATGGTAGGCTTTGATGACTGATTCAACCAGCTGTTTCAAGAGGAGGAAATTGGTGTCTGAGAGCTTCTCTAATAGTGTAGACTTGGGTTCGGAAATAGTCCCCATGAAACAAAGATAGCAACAAAAAAATAACGACAGGATCTCGAAAAAGAATTCAACGATACCTTGTTGAATATTAAATCTAGAAATAAAATATATTCTGAAAGTATTGTCTATCATTTTTATTGCCCACAAAGAAAAAGTTCGTGGGGTATATATACACACACACACACACATATACATACATATATATATATATATATATATATATATATATATATATATATATATATATATATAACATGCGTCATCCATTCCTAACAGAACGCACAAAGCTATATAACAGAACATGCAACACGTATACAAAACAGAACTGAGACAAAATCAGAGAACCAAAACAGAAAGATATTCCCGAACAGTTGTTGAATTGAACTGTGCTTAATTTTGACTTGGCATGAACTGCTTGTGTTGTTTCTTGATCTCTGATATGGTTTTGGTTTTGACAGGAAGGAAGTTCAAGTGGGAAATGATAATATTATCCTGTGCACTTATTTCTCATAAATTTAATGTCCACTTTTAATTCATTTTATAGAGAATTAATAATGTATTACGACAAATGTTAATTGTATAGAAAGTTTAAAAGAAATTAAAAATCAAAAACTTGATCATATGTATCAAATTATAGAATTTCAAATTTTCTCATCTCTTTTCGTTTGTTCGAGGTGTCACTAGCTCTACTAGCGCTAGGGCGTTAATAGTGTAAAATTATTGTCTAATTCATATATAACAAAAGTGCAATATATATTATTTTCAAAATGTACTAGAATATAAGTGATTTAATCACCTTTTATTATTTTTAAATTTTAACAAAACTTTGCATATTCATGATGATATTTATAACTTATATGTTGGATTTGCAAAATTTACTTAATAGAAAGGTATTGATTTTGTAGTAGATATTAAATTATCTCATTTGAAATTTAAGAATTTAAATTTTGAACATGTAGGGATTTTAAATCAAAGTGCTTTAAATTTTTAGAATTTTAAAAATTCTTCATCCAAATACATGATAATGTATCTGTGAGGATGAAGAACAACTTTATTAAGGTTACTAGAATAATTTAATCTCTTCTCATGTATACATATTGATAGGGAAAACAACATATTTAAAAAGTTTTAAAAGCATAGTTATTAAAGGTAAAATATACTTTTTATTTTTAAATCAGTACATGTATTAGATAATTTTTGGAGTAAAATATTTTCTCGAATTATACTTACAATTTTTTTCATCATTTTTGTTAGATATAGTTAGTTATAATATCTTATTATATTATGTGTATTTGGACTTGGTCCATATTTTTTAATATTATTGTTTATTATAAATATAGTACTTTGTGTGTATTTTTTACAAAAGGAAAATTAATTCTATATCTAAGTTTTTACTATTTTCACATGGTATAAGAGTTGAGGTTTATTAGTAACCGGATAATGATAGAATGCCTCTTTTTTTTACCCTGAAGTTACCCGCCTACGTGGCAGTTATTATTTTAATATTTTTTAAGAAAATGGCAATTGAAGGCAGCGGCAAAGGAAATCTAGCGTGATGTGCACGCGCTTTGAGTTGGATAAAGTTTTTAAAAAAACACATTGCCTGCGCGTTTTCCCTCGTTTCTTCCCCTCAAATTTCTTCTTGGAGCAGAGACGCACAAGCAAGCAGAGAGGCATTTGAATCGCAAGGCATTCTCTTCCCTAAAAGGTTATCGTTCCATAAAGGTTGGTATTGTGGGTCGCAGTGGAAGCGGATAGCAGAGTTGTGGAGAGTGGTTTGGGTTGTTGGAGGCGGCGGGTTCCGCAGAAACCTAATACTTCTTTTTTAAATTTTTGCCATTCAGGACCTAAACTCCAAATTTCGTACCTTGATAAGGAGCAAGCATATCAATCAAGTCGTTCTTAGTGGCCCCAATACTGCGGTAGTTTACAAACTTCTAATTTCAGATTCACCCCGCTCGATGAAGATAGGGAAGGGCTGGAAGGAATTTTGCAATCAACATCAATTCAAAGAAGGGGATCGTGTGCTCTTTCAAGTGGATCACACTGATGCTGATGAATTCATTACAGTCTTTGTCAACAAATGTTTGTGGGACGACTAATTATGATCTTCAAACAATTTCATATGATGTAATGAAAGTTAAGCTTTTCATAAAAATCTGATATTTGTGTTTTCTGGTATTTCAATGAACTGTCCTTTTGTGTTTCCATAACTGCCTTTTTATGATGAACATTTTGTACTGCCAGTACTGCAACTGATTTTACACTGTATTATTACTTGAAATAGGGTTTCGACACAATCGTATAGCCATCGAAATAATTCCATCACCATGGATCATCACCAAACAACCTAAATAAGTAATTGGAATTCAAGATTCAATTAAAAACGAACTTTTCTTGTTCGATAATCAAGTGTCCTTTTATGATTCCATAATTGCCTTTTTACCATGAACTTTTTGTACTGCTAGTACTGCAACTGATTTTATACTGTATTATTACTTGAAATAGGGTTTCGACACAATCATATAGCCATCGAAACAACCTAAATAAGTAATTGGAAATCAAGATTCAATTAAAAACGAACTTTTCTGGTTCGATAATCAAGTATCCTTTTGTGATTCCATAACTGCCTTTTTACCATGAACTTTTTGTACTGCCAGTACTGCAACTGATTTTACACTGTATTATTACTTGAAATATGGTTTCGACACAATCGAATGGCCATCGAAATAATTCCATCACCATGAATCATCACCAACCAACCTAAAGAGGTAATTGGAATTCAAGATTCAATTAAAAACGAACTTTTCTGGTTCGATAATCAAGTGTCCTTTTGTGATTCCATAACTGCCTTTTTACCATGAACTTTTTGTACTGCCAATACTGCAACTGATTTTACACTGTATTATTACTTGAAATAGGGTTTCGACACAATTGTATAGCCATCAAAATAATTCCATCACCATGAATCATCACCAAACAACCTAAATAAGTAATTGGAAATCAAGATTCAATTAAAAACGAACTTTTCTAGTTCGTTAATCAAGTGTCATTTTGTGTTTCCATAACTGCCTTTTTATGATGAACTTTTTGTACATGCAGTACTGCAATTGATTTTACACTGTATTATTACTTGAAATAGGGTTTGACACAATCGAATGGCCATCGAAATAATTCCATCACCATGAATCATCACCAAACAACCTAAATAAGTAATTGGAATTCAAGATTCAATTAAAAACGAACTTTTCTTGTTCGATAATCAAGTGTTTTTTTGTGATTCCATAATTGCCTTTTTACCATGAACTTTTTGTACTACCAGTACTATAACTGATTTTACACTGTATTATTACTTGAAATAGGGTTTCGACACAATCGAATAGCCATCGAAAAATTCCA
>Ga0214542_1003848_pt1 | contig 30126 bp, 16 predicted proteins | sample CNSS1metaG_FD_160096 | JGI IMG/M metagenome (GOLD analysis project Ga0214542, IMG submission 160096) | Root nodule microbial communities from cowpea collected in UCLA plant growth center, Los Angeles, California, USA - CNSS1 | ecosystem: Host-associated > Plants > Roots > Nodule | place: USA...
GTTTTATTACTCACATTCTTATTATTTACTCTTTATTCCATTCCATAATTCCATTCTCTCTCACCTCTTTTTCACTCTTTGACATGTCACTTCTGTGGTCACGTGGGAACCATTTCATTTCATTTCAATCCTCAAACGCAACATTTCTTCCCATTTCACTTCCCACATCCATTTCTTCTCTTTCACTCACCTCACTTCACTTTTGCATAACATTACACATAACACATTATCACATCAAATCAAACCACATTTGATTAATTAACAAGACTCATTCCTTGTGTAATCGGTTCGGTGAAAAATTAGTCATTTTTGAGAAACGGAATACGAAATCCGTTTCGTAAAAAAGTGAAACGGATTACGTAATCCATTTCAAAAAACATTAAATTTTTTTTGAAACGGATTACAGAATCCGTTTCACTTTTTTTACGAAACGGAATTCATATTCCGTTTTCCATAAATTTTAATTTTTTTCGCGAAACAGCTTACGTAATCCGTTTCGTAAATGTTTGAAACGAATTGTGGAAGCTTTTTATATTTTCTGAAACGGAATACGAAGTTGGAGGTGCAAAAAAGTTGGTGAGTGAAATGTTGTGTGCACCATGAACGTGAGTGAGTGAGAAATATGTAAAATCGTGAGTGTTTTGTGCTTGAATTAGGTGAGTGAAGTGAGTGATGAGTGATTTAGGAAGGTGAATGAATACGGAGTGAAAATGGTGAGTGAAGTGAGGTAAGAGGATGGAGTGTGGGTCTCACTACTCTGAGTGTGAGGAGAAAATGGTCATTTTTGGGGGTACAGGAGAATCTTTTGGGGTGCAGGGAGAACCCCCCTTTAGGAAAACATGTCGGCCGGAAGGAAGAAAATATGACACTCCTAGGCTAACATCAATAATATAGATTTGTTTTGAATTCAATTAGTACTATCAAATTTATTTTTTAAATTAAATATTCTAATACCAGTTGCATAATTTATGGGAATTTACTCTATTCAAGGAAGATTATACGTGTGAAGGATATTGTCTTTTTGAAAAATAAATTACAATAGTTGCGACATTTCCTTATAATATTTTTAATCAAAAATAAATAGAAAATATTTTCTTAATAAAATAAAATTATAATGACTTGTAAGAGTTATTTTATATAACTTCTCTATGTTTTTTATTTTATGTACGAATTAATTCTAATCTATAAAAAAGTTATGTTCATTTTTATTTTTCATATCTTTTTTATCAGTATTCATGTAAAAATTGATCTAAGCTGATCTTATAACATGAAAAAAAAAAACAGTATTTTTCACGAGAGATCAGTGGTACTTTTCTAAGTCAAATATTGAATATTGTCTTTAAAATTAGCAATATCAAAAGGTAAAAAGTAACATGACCATATGGTAATAATTGAAAAATTAAACTATCATTCTCGATAGTGAAGGTGGTAAAAATTTAGAACTTACTTTTGAACTGTAATATTCAAGAACGTGTCAACAATCAAGTCTCTTAAAAATGTTCATAAGTTGTTAAATTTTTCATGTAATTCACACAAACAATATTCATATAAAGTGAGTTTGTCTAATTACGCTTCCTTTTAACTAGTTCGAAACTCGAGTAGTTATATGTCTTTATAATCGTGATATCAAATTCAAATACTTTCATGTGTCTTTATAATCGTGATATAATGACAAATAAAACTATAAAAACGTAGTTTTTATTTCGACGATATTCAGTGGTAATTTATGTTGTTTACGATAATTTAGATTTAACTTGACAAGTAATACGTAGAAAACAACTAAACTTACGTACGGATATAGTTTGAGCCATGTCACGCTATACGATCATCTAATTACCTAATTTTTTAGGTCTGATAGGTACATTTTGTTTCCTGCCAAACCTTCGCAAAATGACCATTATCCTCACCATTTCATAGAACATTACTTTCTATAAATAATTGTTTTTGTTGGACTTTTAACTTTTTAACATTATACAGAAAATTGAGGTGGTGGACAAACAAGGTGATAAGTAGTAGTAAAAAGCCTAAGAAGAAAATGTTTTCTTACACTAGATGCACCACTTGAAAATTAATTTTGAGAGAATTATTTTTGTCATTAAAAAAAAAGGTAACTTTTATATTTATGAAGAAAGAAAGAGATTAATGATAAAATAATAGATGTAAATTTGTGTGTATAAAAATTATTGGGTATCAAAATAGTACTATCCAAAAATATTAATACCTGAGTTAAATGCAAAATAGCACAATATGAAAATGGACATATTTTTTGGGTCTCAATGTAGGTGAGTTACCATTTCTTCGTTCAAACATGGCCATGAGCCTTTATCATGTAGCGGAAACGAAGGTTTGCAACTCCAATGAATTACCCTTTAACCATGAATAGTAACAGCCCAATGGAAGATAATCCAAGTTTCAACACACTAGTAAGTTAGGTGAGCCTGAATTAATGAGTTCTGATAATTTTAAGTGTCAAAAGGTATTAGTGTGTGTGCTAGCACTATAATTTATTATAGAGTAACTAAAATAGGAATAATAAGACACCAGAGTAATGATGAAAACAGAAAATAACGCCTAAATAAGAAAAAATCTATTTTACCAAACCAGACAGCAATACTTAAACTAGACTCAATATAACCACTGGCAACTTAATCAAACAAACTGAAGCCCATGTCGTCATCAGATTCTTCTGGTTCTTCCTTCTTTTCCTCCTCCTTGGACGCAGCAGCAGGAGCAGAATCAGTAGCAGGTGCGGCAACAGCAGCTACTGCAAATTTACTAGGATCCTGCAATCATCATGTCAATGATTACCGACAAAGTTTAAGAATGAAAGCAATGTCTCAAGAACACAGAAATAAAGAGCAATATATATATACCTTCAGGTACTCCTTAACCTCATCAGCCTGAGGGAACGAATATTCTGTGGCCACTGCAACAGCGAGGACGTTCTTATAGGAATTGACGAACATGTGTGGTGCAGCTGCAATTGTTGGGTAGGAGATAGCCAACGACAGTGAAGAGAGCATGGAGATTCCATCAGCAAACATATTAAGGAGGTCATCATCAGTGAGATCAAGAACCGCAGGGCTAAACACCGAACCGTTGTCATAAACAGAAACCACCACAAGCCCATAAGAGAAGGGCCTTATCGCAAGCTTCGAAAGCAATGCAGCTTCAGAAGACCCAACCTTCTCACCCTTCCTAATCAGTTCCACAGGAGTGATAATTTCCACAGTACCCTTGTTAATTTTCGTAGGAATGTTCAGCACCTGAAATTTTTACATTTGTATCAAATTCATGTAAAACAACACCATACCATGTATATTACCAACAGGGTCATTCAGATTCTTCGGAGAAGAACATCGCAGAAACCTGGAAGAAAGATGTTTGAGAGGGATCCAACCCTGTGTTGCCTGGAGGAACTACAACATCAATAGGTGCAATCAACCCAACACGAGCAGGAGCTCCCACCTGTAAAAACACGTTTCCATACCACAAATTTCAAACGCCAATTAAAGTTAAACTTTTTCGAACAGTAAAATCAATCAAACCATGCATGCATTCGAAGGATGAATGTACCTTGTACTTGGCAACCACTTCGCTAACCTCCTTCACGTCACCTTTGGTGAAAATCAACCCAACATTACCCTAATTCAGCCAACAATATAGTTATTAACTTTGTCTTGAATGGTTAGAATTAATTGTGTTAAGCATTAATCAGTGTACGTATACTGTGAGAATATTAACACTTGCACTGACCACAAGAAGAGGAACAAGGTTGAGGAAGGCCTTGTTGCCGGTGCTCTCAGCGTGGAGTTTGATAGAGCGTTTCATCATGGTGTTCTTTCCCATGAGCACGATGGAGTCGCCACGTAGACCCTGTCGGATGTTCTGAAGCTGGTTGGATCCCACGTTGTCCGCAGCCACCACCAGGATTTGGTTGTAGTTATCCAGAAGCCGACACAGTTTGGCATCGTAGGCTATCTTCTTCTGCGCTTTTGTCAGTTTCACCGCCATTGATAACGCAGCTTAATTCTTCTACTTCCGGCGAGGACCAAGACAAAGTTAGCTTGCTATGGCTCAGTCAAGGTGGACAGCTAAACGCCGCCGTCTCTTTAACCTCCTCTACGGTGGAGATCTATCTAAGACGAACAAGAAAATTGTTAGAAATGAAGTGCAACTATCTGTGAATACACACTGTAACCGCACCCCTTTAGGTTACTAAAATAGCATTACTAAAATATCCCACGGTTATACCGCACCTACAATTATGTTTGACTAAATCACAAACAGAAAAACAAATTAATCCATAACTACATTCTTCTTTTTGTTAATTATTAATTACGTCTATAAAATGTATGACATTCAATTAAATAAAACACCAAATCTAAAAGATATCTACACATTGTTAAGCATGACTTAGAATATTGATAATGGGCCTAGTCCAATTTACATTGCCAATATGACTTCGGCCCAAATAGAAAGTCAAACAAATGCACCTCACTTGACTTTTTCTAGTTAAATGGGCTTTATTCTTTTCTTTTCAGCGTGGATTATTCAGAGTGGAGTAAGAAAAAGAACGGGAGGGGAAGAAACATTTCTTATTTCATCGAAACAATAAAACAAATGCATCTTTTTATATTATTTCAATGGCTTATTTTTATACAAACTTTGAAAAACAAAATGAACATAAACAGCGTATTATCTTTATAATTAAATAAAAGTAAAGATAAATTCTAAAACCAATTAGTCACTTAATCCATCATATATTTAGTAACCAATAATTGATTTGAGTGAAATGTTTTTTCTTAAAGAGTTTATAATTTTATATTATAGTGTGACCAATAAAAAAATGGTGTGTGTTGTGATATGAGGTTTTGAGAGTGAGGGAGGAGCATGTAGGGTTTTGAGTAATAGTAGATAGGATCTATGGGAAGAGTGGTACCAAACAGAGGAATCAAAGGATAAATAAAGTACAGAAGTGGTTGGAAAGAAGAAAAGGAAATGTCGATCTTCAATTCTTCGTTTTGCATTGATACATGTTGCATCACTAAATTGTTGCAGCAGGACTGGACCGAGAATCTTCACTTTAAAACCAATTGTACAGGTTCAAGGAATAATTGTTTTCACAATTTCTTTCAACTCTAAAAACATGATCCTTTCACCATAAAAAAACAAAAAAGCATTTCCATTTTTCTGTCCACGTAACCATTCCCTTCAGTTCCAAAAATGCTTGGTAAAACTTTTCAAAGTATATCATGGTGATAGATAGTATTAACTGGAAATGAAAATGGAACAATTTTCTTTGTTGTTTGTGCTGTCTGAGGTAGCCACGTTGTGTAAGATAAATATATGCATAAAGAAGAACATGAATTTTATGCCCTTTTTATAGTAACTAAATCATGTTGGGGTTATTGTGTTTGGATTCGAATGTTATGCACCGCTAATGACTTAAAATAATTTTTTTACTCTACTAATTCATAATATAATAACGTGTCGCAATATCGTGATCGATGATTACTCTTTTATGACTCAATGATATACAATCAATTTCTTTCATTTGTCTTTTTTTACATCAATGAATAATTAATTTCTTTAAATAATGTTCTTAACAAGTAATTAATATTTTTTTTTAATTTTGTCTTTTTATTAAGAAAGAGATGGCTTTAATAGTCCATTGGATAAAAGTAATAAAGAAAATATAAACAAAATAATTTACTGAAATTAATTAGTTCATTCATTAACATACAATCATGAAGAAAGAATAATTAAGCTGAAGAAGTTAATAAAGTCATTTTATATTTAGGTAATATTAAATTTAAATCAATCCATTGTATTTATTTAGGCATAGGTTATGACTCAATTTCCAATGGAAATAAAATGCGATAATTGGGATTGGGTAGGGTCACCCCACATGCAATGAGAGCTACAACCTACAAGCCTAAAGCATTTTAGGGGTATCATAGAGTGCTTTAGATAACATTTTTCACATTATAGAAAAGATATTGTCCCAAAATTAAAGATTTTAATTACTGAAAACACATTTTTTTATTTCGATAGAAAAATTCTTTTAATTCTTTTTTCAGTATCCACTACCTGTTAACATCTATATATTATTTTCAAATCAAATATACGAGTAAAGTTTAAAATCTAGAAAAAAAAATGTCAATTACTTATTCAAATTAAATATAATTAAATTTTTTTACCGAAAAAAATTGCATATTTATAAATGATAAAAATGTCAAATACTTATTCAATACATTAAATTTTTTATTAATAATTAGATCATACAGTCATGATTATTAAATTTGCTTGATTTTTAAAAAAATAAATAAAAGATGAAATATTCAATTAAAATTTTGTGTGGAACAAAATTATACAATAGTAAAATATATGAATGAAAAGATAATTTAAGTCCACAAATTTTGAAAAAAAATTGTTAAACCAATGAAACATGTCCTTTTTCTTTAAAAAATGGAGAGGAAGATAAATTATTGTATGTAAGTATGCTTAAATTTAATAAATGAAAAGGAATTTTTGTGTAGTTCAATAATTGTAATTGAAGTTTTCCTAACAGTTTTTTACAGTGTTTCACTGAAATTCAAATTTATACCATCACATGTACTACTGCCAGTATTTTATTTCTAATATAGTTCTAATACTTGATAGCACTCGTATTTTTTTTTATTTTTATAAACTCTAAATTTTAGTCTTAGGTGGTTGAAATTTTTTATTGAATATAAAACACACAAAAATCAAACATTGCTTGATACAATATTATTTTAATTTTATTTGTACCCCCACCCTAATAATACTCATCAAATTTGATGTAACCTTTCATTAATTTTTATTCTTCAATTTAATTTCCTGACACCTAAAAAAAAAACTTTGTTTTTAGGTGGTCACAAATGAATATATTCCTCTACAGAGAAGTATCTGAGTTATGAAGAGAAAATAGTAATCATTTTTTCCCACTACAAAGTCTAAGTGTCTCGTTATGATTATCACATATTCGTATTCTGTAATAACTTGTAAATCTTCTAAAGTCACGCACTTTTTCTTCAGCAAAAACTTCACATTCATTTATTTGTTATAGAAAAATTATAACAAGTGCCCTAAAGCACGTGATAAAAAAAAATTAAAAGAACTTTTTTTTTTTTATCTCCTCACCTTACTTTAATATCTTTATTAAAAATCTGTATGATAACAATATATTGTCATGGTCACTCGTATTAAATTAATGGTAGTAATAACTATAGTCCCTTGATGATTATAAATGGTAATATAAATATTATTAGAAAATTTGACGATTTTATTATTTTTTTATTAAAATAATAAAATTAATCGTATTTTTACGGTAATGATAAAACCTTAAATACAATAAGAAAATTAAAAGGAAAATACACAATTTTAAAAGATAATTAAAACTTAATTAAATCTTAACATATATACACTACTAAAAATTTACGTATTATATGAAAATTTTTTTACAAATTTGTTAAAAACATTTGTAAGCAAAGATTTTCTCCTTCTATTTTCTATAAGAATTTTAATAGGTATGTAATTCTTTCGTGATAATTATTTCTTAAAATTCGCAAGTATTTTTTACAAAATTTGTTGCGAAATATATATATATATATATATATAAATTAAAATTAATATAAATATTAAACTTTAACCTGTTAAAATAAAAATACGTACTAATTTTAAGTTGCAAGAATAAGTTCAAATACTGATGTTGAGCAACCATATAATTGATAGTAAAGTTTTGGTGTATATAGTTCTTTGACTACTTTGAAAAAGGTATGAGAAGTAGTATACAATGTAGTTGTTTGATATATTATAATTAATCCAATTATGGAAATGATAAATAGATCCAAATCTGAAAAATGTTGTGAATGGAGTTGAAATAAGTAGCTTGAAAAGAAGGAAGGAATCGAAATGAGTAAAGCAGTGATTACATGGCAGTCATGCTACTGCAACAAAAATCATAGCCATTGCCAAACATGATGAAAGAGATAAAGTTCAGAGCCTCTAGTGCAATGGCCTACACATAAATCAGTTATAAAAGAAAAATGAGTTTTTAATAACTTAAATTTTGATACATAATGATTTTTTTTGGAGTGATTTCTTATATTTTATTTTTTATTTAAAATTTATTTAAAAACTATCATTTTAGATTATAGGAAAAAATTATCAAAATTTAATTGTCAAAATATTATTGTCCATCGTAAAATTGTAAAGATCATGTTAGAAGTGGGTGAAATTAGTGGATGATCCGTTAACGGTCCGATAACAGGTGGAATAAAATGTCCAATAAAGTTCGCTAAGATAGACTATAACTTAACTTTGATACCATGTTAGAAATGAATTTAAAGCCTAACTTAACTCCCACAAAACCGACTTGTAAGATGAGGATTGCACCCACTTATATATCATGAATTGACCTTATCTCTAGTCGATGTGAGACTTCCACCGTAGCAAGTCATTTTATGATTTTGAAGTTTGTGCTCAAAACCATTCATACAGTTCCACTCATCTTTGCTCTAATCATAACTCACAAATGGGAATGGAGTACTTTTATAGAAGCCTAAGGGACTTAGGAATTCAGGATGGTCATCCACACTACAATCTATTCTGCCCAACATTCATCATTCTTGGTCCTACACCACATCATTATATCACATTTTAAGTTTCAAGTTTAGCCATGGTGCAATGTGAGCGAAACACTATAGATTTTCTTTTCAATCATACGTATGATTCACCATTTAAATAAATTTAATAGCAGGGTTCAAAGATTAGTCAAGAATAAATAAGTTTTTTCAATGATAATAAAATACAGAGATGTATGTATTTAATATTTTGTTAGAGTTGGTAATTAAAAATTAAAGGAGCAGCGAGTGAAATAGAATGTTAAAAGAAATTTTGTTATGATTGTTTTTTTTAATAAAGATTCTGATACCATTTAGAAGTAGAGTTTAAAATCTATTTCAATTTCATAAAATCAATTTGTAAAATAAAATTTGCATATCACTTATATATTATAAAATTATCTTATTTTTAATCGATATAGATACATACTTACTGATATTATGGACTTACTGATATTATTTGTCATTTGTTAAGAAAAAAGATTAACAGTATCAAACATTCGCTACTGGATCTATATATTTTTTTAGGTTGCGATTGGCAATATTTGTAAGAGAATTCTGTATCGGATTTTACCATAGTTTTCTACGGTACTATAAGAAAAGAAATTACGTAATCATTATTGACAAAAATAATTTACAGAAATGGAATGATTTTACCTAGGAACCAGTTACTTATATTTAAAAACCTGAAATGCAAAAAGGGATCACATCAAAATCAAATGGACCTAACCGGAAGGAAAAAAAAAAAATTGATGATTGGTTTGAATAGACGCCATGCTACCTAACACGGGTAGCAGTGTGGAGTGTAGTTGCGAACTTTACGGAATCACTGTAGACAATAAGGTTCAAGTTTTTTTACCTCCCAAATGCACTGTACCTAACCCACTCTTCATTATTACCACCTAAACTACTGCATGTATCCATTTCCACCACACACTTCTTTCTTTGTATAGTAGTTGTGATAAGAGGTTTCAGAAATTGTTGAATTTGGCAGAGATAGTAGAAGAGAGGAAAAAAGAGATAAGAGCAAATTATGGAATGAGAAAGAGAGGTCCCCCAACCACTAACCATGCTAATTTAGTTTGTTGATAAATAAGAAAATCTTATGGAGATTTTGTTGATAGAGATCAACCCCAAAAGTTCCAATGCAACTTTCTTTTTGACTCTCAAAGAAGTAGTAGCTCACCAAATCCTTTTCCAACCAATGCTTTTCTCTCTCATTTCTAATACCATTTAAAACACAAAAAACCTCACCCAGTCATCAAGTTTTTTTCTTATGACATACTATTCATATAAAATATTTATTCACTTTCTTCATAGTTATTTTTTCAAACAAAATTAAATAATTTTCTTTAGTCATTTTTTTATTTAAATATGTTTTTTTCATCCACAATGTTGGAGATATTTTTTGAATTTATTTTGCTATTATTCAATATTTTATTTATTTTTTGTATGTATTTCTTTAATTGTTTATTTTAATAAGAAAATATAATAACAACGATTATTTGAAGTAATGTTAACACTTTTAATTTAATCACCAAATGATAAATTAATTCTAACCCACGTGGACTAAATAATAGATTTAAATAAGTAGAAAAAAGAGGGAATGAAGAGATAAAAGTAAAAAATAAACTTGTTTAGATTTAGAAAAAGAAAATCAAAGGTCAAAATAACATTTATAATAACAAATTTAATGAATATAATAGAATAAGTTTAGCTATATATTAATATATTTTAAAAATAATTTATAAAATATTTTTTAAAAGAATTTAATGTAAAAGGTAAATTTACAAAATTTTAAAATAAAGTTAAAATCACATTTTAAATTAAAATATAAGATTATTATCAAATTTTAATAAATAAAAAAATTACATTTCACAAAATATATATATATATATATATATATATATATATATATATATATATATATATAAAAAAAAATTATAAAATCAAATAATACATTTTTATTTATTATTTGTGCTACTATAATAATAAAATACACTTATAAATATTTAATATGGTATCTTACAGTTTAATTTAAAAAGATGTAATAGAATTATTGAGCAAATAAAAAATATGATCCTATTATACTCTCATGAACACGAAAATAACATAAAATCACCTAGTTTAAGAACACATCCAACTCATTTATAGGATACATACAGAAAAGAACATGAGTTGAATAAAAAAGGAAGAGAAATAAATGTTTCCTCTATTAAAAATTTTAATCGAACAATTTTGGAACCCTATTCACCAATAGTCAAACATTTAAATAAATAAAAGAAGAATTTTAAAATTTTAAAGAAAGAATAAAATAATTTTTAAATAATAAATTTCTAGATAAATTAATATTTTATAAATGAAAACTCATAAACTCCAACTCGTAACTTTGACTTTTAAATAAAAAAATATACCAGTATCATTTATATTTTGTTTTCTATTCTTAAATAGATTTTCTAACACTTCACACTTACCCTTTATCTTTTATTTTATTACAGAAGAATGATTTTTAATAAATCAGTAAAAGTAAATGCACTATTTCTATAAAGTAAATACATTATTTCACAGGACGTTAAAGTTGTGGTCAACTAAATATTTTGAAATTAACTCAATATATATATTAAAAGATAATAATAAATTTAATTCTCTCCTGTCTATGACAAGTTAAAAGACAACCATCACAATTAATTAGCTTGTGAATTATCTAGGTTGACTTGTCAAATAATAAATTTTTAAATTGTAATTTTTCAACAAACTCATAAAGACTATTAAATAGTAAATATACCAATGTTATTAATAAAATCGCTTTTATATTTTTAAATTATTTATGATATATCGATAAAATTTTATATATATTTCTTAATATTTTATTGATAATTATAGATTAAATATTAATTCATAAAATAATAATATTTTGATGATGATAATATTTTATAGTTTTAACAATTTTAAAAATTATTTTCATTTAGATTTATACGATAATAATTGTATATTTAATATATTTATAAAAGTTATTATATTTTTTAACATAAATATATCACATATTATATTTTATTATTTTTAAAATAAATATTTAAATATATCAAATACATCCTATCAGTCATTATTAAAAAAATTTTATTTTTTGTGTTGTTCTAAACTTTTTTACAAAAAAAAAATTATAAATTTTATTATGAAAAAAATTATAAAAAATTACTATCAATTTTTTAAAAATATTTTATATAAAACATTTTTCGTAATAAATTTTGTAAAAATTAATGATTAAAAAAAATCAATTAATTTAGATCTTAAAAAAAATAGAAAAAGAAAAATTTCTTCCAAATTTTATTAACAAATTTTAGTAATAAGGATATCATAGATGTATCATACTAAACAGTATTTTAGACTTCAAAATTGTCATTCATTTATTCTTTATTATAAAAAAGTATCTCTTTTAATAAATTAGTGAGTAATTAATAGAAGTAAATGCACAATTCCATAAAAACAAATACACCATTTGCTTTAAAGTGACTCAATCATATGAATTTATTGAACTTAATTTAAAATAAATTAAATTATAAGTAATAAAGTTAATTTTATCCAATCTATGACAAGTCAGAAATTGTTCAGTTATAATAATTTTTTAATCTGTATGCCGGTTAGTAATAATATTGTGATATTAAATAACTATTTTAATTCGATGAAACCAAATGAAAATGAGAAAACAAATACGATAATGATTATAATAAATATGAAACTTTGTCATTTATCTGTTCTAATAAGAAAACAAATAAAAGTTTATTTATAGCAATTATGTAAAAGTGGTGCACTTTTACAACCATGGAGTAAAACTGATAATATTAAATAATTTTTAGTACACGATAATTGAATGTGCATATTTATAAATTTCGTAAAGTAATACACATAAAAGTTTCTCTTCTCTTTAGTATTATATTTTTTTGCATACTTTGATTATAAAGTTTTTCTTTATTATAATATCTGTACAGTATGACGATTATAGAAGTTTAATTTTAAGTTATATTAATTTTTTCACTACTATTATACTTGCGTGTTTGATTTAAAATTGAAATATTCTTATTAAAGGATTTTATTGTACTGTAAACGAGTCATATGATCTTATATAGCTTTTTAAGTAACTCATATTATATTTTTATAAGTTTTTCTCGTTCATATTTTTTTTTTATCTATATTTTAGTGTCTCATCATTTAAACATTTAGGTTAATATAATTATAAGACGTTGTTGAGAAAATACTAAGAATCTTCTTATGTAAAATTTGTCTAACTAATTTGAAACGTTAATCTAAACAAAGGCTATATATTAAGGATTTTGATAGTCTACTAAATTCATTGAATCCGCGTTACGAAAAAAGGTTTCAACTGTTAAAAAGAACTTAGTTGTCAATTAAGAAATGTAACGGAGTTTGTTTTGCATTAAACACACATTTAATGCCATACATGAATCATGATCAAAATTTAATACTAATTTATGGTAACATTAAATGTTCTTAAATCATTTATAAATTAATTCATTAAATATTTTCAAATGGTTTGATGTTATTTATTAGATTTAATTAAGTTTTAAATATATAATAAATGTGTATATTTTAAGTTACGTTATTCAGTTTTTTATTAAATACTTTTTTGTTATACTAGTATTTAAGATATTTATATTTTTCAATTAAATCTATTTGACAATGGATAATTTATTATCTTGTCATGTATTTTACTTATTTATTTTCACCTAAGATCATATTAATGTAAAATCATTAGATATTTGTATTGCTTTGATTGAAACTTGTTAAATGACAAAAACAATTAATCAATGATGTTTAAACTTAGTCATTTCCTGTTTTAATAAGAAAACAACCGCATACAGCTGTGTATTTATAATTTTCGTAAAGTAATACTCATAAATGTTTTTCTTTAGAATTATATTTCTGTGTACTTTGATTATTATTATATTTGCGTGTTTGATTTTGAACTAAAAAAGTCTTATAAAAATTGGTAAGAGTTTTATTGTGTTTTAAATGACTCATATATGATCTTATATCACTTTTAAGTAACTTATACTTATTTTTACAATTTTTGTTCGTTCAAATTTTTATTTTCTATCTATATTTTAGTTTCTCACCATTTGAAACATTAATACTAATTACCAATATTAATACAATTATAAGGCATTGTTGAGAAAAAAAAAATCTTCTAATGTAAAATTTCTCTAATCATTTCAAAACTTTAATCCAAATTAAGGAAAGTTTAGTAGTCAACAAAGAAATTTAAAGGGGTTTGTTCCAACGCTTCCAACATTAAACACTCATTTAATGCATTCGATGCTTGACTGTTTCTAAATCATTTATGAGATGATTCTGTCATACATTTTGATTTTGTATGTTCATTTATTTATTATGAGAGTTAATTAAGTCTTAAATTTGGAATAAATTTGAATATTTAAATGAATATTTATTAATTTTTTTCATTAATGAATTGTTTAAATTTTAAATTTTTTTAATTGAATCCTTATCTGTTACTTTTTTTTTAGTGAAGTAGAAGGTTTGACTTTTATCTTGATTGATGTTGTTTATTGTGTTAATAAATACCAAATCATACGTTTAATATAAAAGGAAATGATATTAGAATTAATATAAAACAATAAGAAATTTTGTTGTATCTATACTCAAGATAAAAAAAGTACTTATATTTTAATGTTGGTTCTCTTTTGATGAATTACTTGTAGCCAAATCTTCATTGGTGGATTAATGTTAATAAAAAATGGAGGAATGAGTAGTGTCACTGTCACACAAATGTCTGAAAATTACTATTCTACCGTCACATTCTCATTTCTCACCAGCCATTTTAAAAAAGTCTTGAGTGACAGCCAAACCAAAACGATCTCACAGCACAGCAGAGACAAATAATAGCAAGAGAGAGAGAGTGCAGAAAGAAAAAAGATCACACTATAAAGAGAAGGCCAAGCCGAACCAAAGACCGTGACAAATGTAACCACAGTTGAAACTAAAACACTTTTTTTTTCTTGTTTTGCCTATTGCCAATGGTTTCTCTCGTGTACGTTTCTGTCAGATCTCCATTCTCCAAATCCAAGAATTCAGCTAAACTCTCCTAACCTCACCTTTTTCATTTCCCATTATTTAATAAACAGTAACTGTTTCTTGCTCACTGGGTTTCCGCAATCTATCTACATGCATTGAAATTGCTACTACACTAGCTGCTTCTTCTGCCAATTCCTCCGCATTTAACACCCTGAACTCAAAAGCTGGTTGAGGGGTAGGAGTAATAAAGTGGAGATAGGAGCTTCAGTTTGCAATTATGAAACTTTACCCCGAGTGAGTGGTAAAGCCGCAAGAACTGCCCCATCTTAAAAAAATGAGATAAGCACGCTGGTTTGGAAAGAGTTACAAGAAACCTTCCCTGATTTGCTGCACCTTAAATCGCTACCTTCCAAGTTCTCAGTTATAAATCACCGAGAGAAACAAACCCTTTCAACATTGCCCAACTTTCTTGCTCTGGTTGTGTTCTTGAATAATTTGGTACTATCTTTCACACACCAGAGTCTCTTCTCTTGTCAGGTTTTAGCATGTTTTAGTTTAGTTCCTAAGTCCTTGTGTGTATGTGTTTTAACAGATTGGAAAAAGATGTCGCGTCAGAAGCAAGGTGAAGAAGCCATGATGTCGAGTCTCACCCAAGCGGTTGAGCGTGAAGAGGGAGAGGAGGTCAAAGGGGAGACGCCACATTTTACCTTAAGAAATGCTCTCTGGCATGGTGGTTCTGCCTATGATGCTTGGTTCAGCTGTGCCTCAAATCAGGTAAATATCAGTGAGGAGAGTGTGTTATGATCTGCAAATAACCATACTCAGGTTTATGTGTATATATAATAATATCATTTGCTTTGAAAGGTAATTTTTTTTAAAAGAATCTCAGTATTTGCATATTAGTTCTGGTTCTTGGCTTGTTCTCCTAAAGAAATGAGTCAAGGATTTATTGTCTTATGATACTCATGATACGAGATGAGATTCTGAGTTTGAACACGGTTTTGGTTTCTTCTGAAGCAGGAAAATGTAAAAAAAAAAAAAAAAAGTTTTTTATTTTCTGGTTTTGTGATGTGCAGGTTGCCCAGGTTCTGTTGACTCTGCCTTACTCTTTCGCACAGCTGGGTGTGGTTTCAGGCGTTATATTCCAGGTGTTCTATGGGTTGCTGGGGAGTTATACTGCTTATTTAATCAGTATTCTGTACATTGAGTACAGAAGCCGGAAAGAGAAAGAGAATGTCAGCTTCAAAAACCATGTCATCCAGGTTAGATATCCAAGGAACCTAGACTTTTTACCCCCTTTTTCCACCTTATACAGTGCCATTTTTGTTTTTACTCTTGACACCAAACAAGTTTCCCTTCAATTTCTTTGCAGTGGTTTGAAGTGTTGGAAGGCTTACTGGGTCCATACTGGAAAGCCATAGGATTGGCCTTCAATTGCACTTTTCTCCTCTTTGGATCTGTTATCCAGCTCATTGCTTGTGCCAGGTTTTCATTTCCTCATTACTTAATGTATCTGCATTAGTATATTATATCACTGGAACTATTATTATACCGGGTTAGAATGTGCAACACTGGCCTAATAGAAGAGTGTGAATTGATCCAAATAGATATATAAACTCTTGTCTTTATATGCAGTAATATATACTACATCAATGATCACTTGGACAAAAGGACTTGGACCTACATATTTGGGGCTTGTTGTGCCACCACAGTGTTCATTCCATCATTTCACAACTACAGGATATGGTCCTTCCTTGGTCTTGGCATGACCACCTACACTGCTTGGTATTTGACCATTGCATCACTTGTTCATGGCCGGGTAAGCAAAACCAACAACAACCTTAAACGCTTCTACTCTTTGAAATTGTCTCAACTAAACCTTGTTTAAAAACTGTCTTTTATTTGATAGGTTGAAAATGTGACACATTCGGGCCCAAAAAAGTTGGTTTTGTATTTCACAGGCGCCACCAACATACTCTACACTTTCGGCGGGCACGCCGTCACAGTGTATGCACCTTTTAATATTTTGCTTATTGAGTTGGACAAAACAATCATGATATGTGTTTTCTTTATTGTCTGGGGCAGACACCATAGAAAGATAATTGGAGAATTTCACTGCACGGTCCCCTTTCTTCAACTGCACCATTATCATCCTGCATTAATTTCTAATAACCCTCGGAAATAGGACAAACATTTTATGCAACACTTTTTAATAGCCATTACGATGGTGTCTTGCCTCACGGTTATACTCTGTCATTAGCAGTAAAAAATGTTCAGACCCCACTTCAACTTTTTTTCTACTAATACGAAACATATATTGGAAATTCTCATATATTTGGTTAGAATGAGCAATGAGTGTGATAGAAACTACTATGTATTTCAGGGAAATCATGCATGCAATGTGGAAGCCTCAGAAGTTCAAGTATATATATCTGTATGCAACATTTTATGTGTTCACTCTCACTATCCCCTCTGCTGTTTCCGTTTACTGGGCCTTCGGTGACCAACTTTTGGATCATTCCAATGCTTTCTCACTTCTCCCTCGTAGTGGCTGGCGTGACGCCGGTGTCATCCTAATGCTCATTCACCAGGTCCTCCATATATAATTTTCCTAAATTAGTGTATAATTGTTAGTTAGTCACTAATAATTGATTGTTAATTAGTGACTAATAGTTGGTGTGAGTTGCAGATTATCACATTTGGGTTTGCTTGTACGCCATTGTATTTTGTGTGGGAGAAAGTGATAGGAATGCATGACACAAAGAGCATATGCTTGAGGGCTGTAGCCAGGTTACCTGTGGTGATACCAATATGGTTTTTGGCTATTATTTTCCCTTTCTTTGGGCCCATTAATTCAGCTGTGGGGGCCCTTTTGGTCAGCTTCACCGTTTACATCATCCCCGCTTCGGCCCATATGCTCACTTTCAGATCTGCCACCGCAAGACAGGTAACCTTTGTTTCTATCGTCAATTGCTGATAATGTTTGAGAATATGATTATGATGGGTTATTTATTTTGGCATTTTAAACAGAATGCTGCAGAGAAATTGCCGTTCTTCATTCGAAACTGGACGATGATGTACGTGGTGAATGCATTGGTGGTGGTGTGGGTTCTGGTGGTGGGCTTTGGGTTTGGAGGATGGGCCAGCATGGTTAATTTCATCAGACAGGTCGACACATTTGGACTATTTGCTAAGTGCTACCAGTGCCCGCCCAAATTCACCAACCACACCCTGCATCACTCATAAAAAACTATCTTTTATTTATTTTTTTTACCCTTTTGATGCTTCTGTATTATCCCTGTTTAATCTACCATCATAATACTGTTAATGATCCTTATGTAGCAAGCCATATTGCTTTTGGATATATGATATATTATACTACAATTTCTTAGAATACTTCTTACATATTAACTTTACTTTTTTTTTAATATTTGTTTTCTTAATCGTTTGGACTCATCATAAACACCAACATAGCTAGCTTAGGGATAGCATGTAAAGGCTGCAGAAGTCCCTATTATAGCTTCCATTTTTAATAAAACCATGTTCCTGGAAAAACCTTCAATCATTATGGCTAACACTAGCCTACACTGTTCTTCTTCAATTGATGAGAGTGGAACCAGCTGGATTCTGATTACTTTGCTAAATATTTAATAGCATTAAAATACACTATTATAGTCAAAAGTCAATGAAATATTTTAGAAGTGAGTTATATTAATTCCCACAATGGTATGTTACGACCAAGTTTTGCATTTTGCTGCAGGAGAAGATTGTTTTTGTATTTATATATGTTTGAAACAGAGATCTTCTCTTACAAGTTTTAATATGTCTCATAGAGAAATTAAGCACTACAAGTTTTGCTGAACATGGAATATCATGAACTAAAAGTTTAATGACTATGTTTAACTAAGATAGACCTATTCACTCCTGTACTGCTTTATACAACCATTTATCGAAAATGACAGCTCCAATAAATTTTTAAATAAATCTGAACTTTATCAACTCAACCATTCTCATAAAATTAATAGTGTTTACACATTTTATCCATGGTACTACTTTATGATTATGTATACATAACTGACTGAATTATGTAAAATTTTATATTTGCATATATCATAAAATATGCATGATTTAATATCACAAGGAAATAAAAGAAAATGATCTATTCAACATCAACAAATGTCGAAAAAAAAAATTTTAACTCACTTTTTTGACTCATTTTTATTCTACCACTTCTATCATCATTACATAATCTATTTTAATTTTAATAATGATTAAAATAGTGAATTGAAAATGGGTTAAAAAAGATAAATTAAAATACTATTATCCAAAAAAGAATGTGGGGTGTATCATCACATTCAAAAACCTTATTTCACCGAAGAAACAAACATGAAATACATGATCCGGTAGTCCATCACAAACTTCAAAAGCTTCTTCTAATACATATTTTATTTAATGTTTTTGTGTCATATTATTTGAGGTTTCCTTGTCTTAAATAAAACACAAATTTAATTGTGTTTTTTATTACACCAATAAATATTTTAAATAATGATAAAATAACATGATTATTTTTTAAAATTTAATCATTTATAAATAAAATTATTATAAAATAATAAATAAATTTAGAGTAAAATATAATAATGTAAGTTTTGTTAAGATCTATTGGAAACATCTAAAGAGAGTTGTTTGTGTTTCCATTAGGAAGAGTAGAGATGTGTTATGAATGTGTGGGGTCACATTGAGACCACTTCAAGAGAGTTAATCCATTGTGATGCTTATGAAAAGGGTATTTCTTCCTGCACCTCCAAAATTTCTTTTACACCTTCAAAGTTTCTTTAAATTTCCAAAAAATTCTTCGATCATTTAAAGAAATCCGCAGACAACACATCCCCAAAATTATGTCGACTTTTGGAAGTCAAAATATATCACAAGAAGTTGACTTCCGAAAGTCAAAATGTATCACGGAAAGTCGACTTTCGGAAGTCAAAATGTATCATCGGAAGTCGACTTCCGGAAGTAAATAATTATCACCGGAAGTCAAAAAAATTACGGAAGTTGACTTCCATAAGTCAATAAATTAATTTTATTTTAAATATTTTTAATTCTTTTTAAAATTTATGTTTTCTAACTTTTAATTGTTTTTTTAGTTTATTATTTATTATTTTATTTCTTTTTTATGTTTTCATATTTCTTAATATATATTTTTTAAAAATATTAATATATATATATATATATATAATTTTATTTTTATTTAATATACTGAAAAATAAATATAAATATAAGTAAAATTAAAATAATATTAAACTTTAAATAAAAAGAACAAAAAAATAGAAAATTTATTCTGCTTCATTTAGTTTTATTTAATATTTAAATTAATTTTAAATAATAAAACTTTAAATTAATATATATATATATATATATATATATATATATAATTTTAAATATAATTTTTTAAATTCTTTTTTGTTTTTATTAAAGTTTTAATAAATTATATAAAAATAAATTTAAATTTAAAAATATAAAAATATATATAATTAAAAATGTTTATTAAAATTAAATATTTAAATTTTAAATAAAAATAAAAATTCAAATAAAATATAAAATATTATACACGAAATATATAAATAAAATAATTATAATAATACTAATAAAATAAATAAAAATAAAAATAAAAATAAAAAAAAAGAATAATTTTAATTAAAACAGAATATATATATATATATATATATATATATATATATATATATATATATATATTTAAAGTTTTATTATTTTAATTTAAATTATTTTTCATTTTTATTTTCATTTTTTTATTTAGCATTTTTTTTACTTATTTCTTATTTTCTATAATAAATTTTTTTAAATTTATATATTTTATAATTTTTAATATTTTTGATACGTGTTTTAAAAAATAAAATAAAATAAAAGGTAGAAAATATAAATTTAAAAAAAATTGAAAAATATTTAAAATAAAATTAATTTGTTATTTCTGGAAGTCGACTTCTGGTAATGTTTTTTTATTTCCGGAAGTCGACTTCCGGTAATGATTTTTGATTTCCGAAAATTGACTTTCGGGGATATATTTTGACTTCCGGAAGTCATATATTTTGACTTTGGGAAGTCGACATTCGAAAGTAATTTTGGGAGTGTGATGTCCGTGAGTTTTTTTAAATGATCAAAAGATTTTTTGAGAATTTAAAAAAAAATTGGAGATGAAGAAGAAATGCTTGGAGGTATAGGAAGAAAGAGCCTATGAAAATTGATTATAAATGTCAACGCTTCTTTTTGTGTAAATTAGATTGAAAAATTGTTCAATATACTTGTGGGCCTAAATTAAAAGGCCACTCAGTTTAATCTTTTTAAGACAGTTGTTTTCAGTAGTTTCTTCTAGCACTTGTCAAATTTCTTTATGCACTTCATTATTCTGGATTTTATTTTTCAAAACAGTTAAATTAATTTCGGAAATATTTTTCCGAATAAAAGTGGTAAGTGTCTTCCAAAAAAAATATTTTAGAATTTATTTAGTGCGTTCTGAAAAAATAAAATCTGAAATGATAGGGTGCAGAGAAAAAATTGATAGTACGGGGAGAAAATGCATTGTGACTTTTTTACCTCCATGTTTTTTCCTACACCTCGTACATGTTAAAAATATTCCTTCATGTAATTTCACAGAAAAGATCGTTAATTGAGTAATTAAAAAGAATAGAATTGTATATTTTGGAAGTTAAAAAAAATAGGTATTATATTTTTTATTACATAATATAACAACATATGTTGCGGAATTTGAAAATACATTATAGATTAACGACCCAAAACCTTTTTTTTTTAAATTGTGTAATTCAAAACTATATTGTAGAATTATTTCTTTCACTCTCAAATTGTACAATTTAGAAATATATGTACAATTTAGAATTTTCACTTTTGAAATGAGGAATCTATTTTTTTTTTTCTAAATTAGTTAATCTAAAATTAACATTTTCATTTCATTGTTGAATTTTGAAAGTTTATTAATTTTTTATTAATTTGAATTAAAAGTCAAATTAATTCAATACACAACTATATATGTTCATCGACGGATTTTGAAAGGGTTAGAGATGTCGTCATCTCCAGATTCTTTAGAATGATGTGTACATAGAATGAAAATTTTAGAAATTAAATTAGGTAGATTTTTTATATATGTATAGAACACATCATTTAATTTATTGGTAATAAAAAGTAAACACCAAATCAGATATAATAAACAATAAAAAAGACCTCACATATTTTATATATATATATATATATATATATATATATATATATATATATATATATATATATATATATATATATAATGGAAGTTGAAGATAAATTCACTTATTATTTATATTGTCACTTGTATCTTATTCAGATTCGTTACTCAATTTGTTTTTTTTAAACTTTTTATTTATTTATACAACTATATCAAATGAAAACATATCAAACTAAAACAGAGATATTATTTTGTACAAATGAAAATTATCAAAATAAAAAAAAATACACTGAAATATACACTATATGAATATTTATATTTTAAATAATCAAACATAATATTATAGATACGTGTGTTTTTTTATAATTATAATTATAGTTATAATATGTTTATTTTGTTATATTTACGATAATTAATAAATGTATAGGTATATTATTTTGAGTTCTTAAAGTTTTTTATGTTCAATATTTGATTAATTCTAAAGACCGAAGCATTTGTTGCATTTGTCGATACTTTAAAAAGATTACCAATTATAAAAACATGAAAGGGATTATAAGTTTGACACAGTAACAAAGTTGAAAAAAAATACCATTATAGGTTTAAGTATTTTCATTAACAAAATTCTATAATAATATATAAAAGAGATTTCTTTATTTGTGTCTATATTTCATAATATAGTTTTACTTTTAATTATTTTATAAATAATTTACTTTTAGTTATAATTATAAAAATCTTTTCTAATTTAAATTATTATTTTAATTTTTTTTTACATAACTTATATTTTCTAATTTTGTATTTAATAATTATTTTAAAAATTAATTATATATTTATTATTAATTTTAACTTAAATTTTTAAAAAATTAAAAAATACGAACATATAGGTGTGTTCATAGTATTAATAACTAACACTGCAATTAAAAAAAAGTACGAAAAGATAATAGTATAAATTACAACGGATAAAAATAAGTATATAGAAAGTATTGAGTGTGTAGGAGAAAAAACATACGAAGGTCTAGAGAATAATCACCATCTTTTAAAAGATTTATATTTTTTTCTCCAAGAGACAGATGTATGCACGGAAAAGAAAAGATGGAAGATGAGAAAAAAAAATTCATAGTGTTCCTCACTAGAGAACAGCATGCATGCACGCATGTATGATGGATGTGTAATACGTGATAAAATTTGCATGACATAGGTTCCTATAACTTACCAATGAGAACATTTATATGACATAGATAAACCCATACTTGGATAACAATTATGGGAAATGGAGATAAAAAGAAATACGTGGCGTTACAAAACCACATATATAGAAAAGTGGAGAAAGTTTTCTTTATAAAAGTATTTTCAAAGGAATTAAATGGCACATGTGAAAAAGAAAAGGAAAGTGCCAGAAGAAAAAGTTGTATTCATCCCTTTTCTTTTCTTTTAGAATAATCATTAATTATATGAGATTATTTAGAGTTTCTTTTCAATTTCTTTCCTTTTAGAATAATCTAAGTATTTATTATTTTATTTTTGCCATTAATGATGGCAGTGAAAATATTTAAATGCTCAATAAAACAAAAGCTTTTAATAGATTAAAAAAATGCCAAAATTTATAGATATAATATTTTCATATATATCATTAAACTCAATTCTAATAAACTTAATGCATTCATCAATATATTATTTGTGCTTTACATTTATGATATATATAAATATAATAATAAATAATAGATATAATATAGGATAATTGAATCACCTGCACTACCATTGCACTACATGTACTTAGACTATCACTATAAAGGAAAACAAATGGAAAGGTTCAATTGCATATTAAATAAAATTAAATGCTATGTAACTGAAGCAAGTCTTAAATTTAAATTGCATTGGAACTTGAATCATAGAAAAAATATATATGTATTTTTGATTTATTCAGAGAATGCATAAAACTTTTTGAGTATTAGAATTAGAACCAGAAGTGGTGGCAGTACCTGAATTCGAAACATGCTCTCTGCTACATTTTCAATGTCTCCTACTGCACTCATGCCTGCAAAGGCTTCCCTAGCCTTCTCCCACCACATTGTTCCTTCTGGTAAGGCTCTTTGTCCGGTAACATTCACGGGCGCTTCATCCTCACGCGCTCCTCTCAAGTGGAGGTGTTCTTCACTCCCAAGCTCTTATCATGGTGAGTGTTCTTTTTTTTTTCTTTTTTCTTTGGGTAGTCTTGTTTTGAGTTCCCCACATGAAATTATAGGCAGAATGACAAAAGGGTTACTGTCTTGTTCATAAAGATTCAATCTTTCATTCTCAATAAAAAAAATGGTGATTTGAAAATATTTTTTATTTTATCTTTACTTGGATCTCTGATGGCAAAAATGATAATTGGACTAGTATCTTGGATGAAAAGTTTTATGGTCTGTTTGTTGAAGAAGAAAGAGACAAAGAAGGAGGAAGAAAAAGGTAAGAAAAGGATTGATGAAGAAATGTTGATATTAATAGTTTTATTTATTATTTTTAATTATTTGTTATATACAATTAAAGAAGGTGAAAAAGAAATATCAGTAATGGTTTTTCTCTCACGTCAACACAGACAGACTGCCACTAACCTCACCTTTCTCACCACCTTTGAGCTGAAACAATAGTCAATGGAGTCCACAAAACTTTCTTCACCAGTTCCTACAAATCAGTTCAAACAAACCACTATCATACTCCTCTCTGATTCTCTTTATTTCCATTCGCTGCAAGGCGCTAGCAAGCTTTTTATTTTGTCAATGGAGGCTTAAATCTTTTCTCCATGTTTGAATAAACTTTTGATGTCCTGTGGTAAATCATAGATGAGTAGGGTATCCAATGAAATATATTTATGTTTAATTGATTTTATATGAATGAAAGAATCTTCGGATAACTTTGGGGCTTCAATTCATGAGCATTTGGTTAACTGTTCTTGTTATTATTGAATTAACTATTTTTAGTTATTTTCGGATAACTTTGGGGCTTCCATTCATGAACATTTGGTTAACTGTTCCTGTTATTATTGATTGTAGCTTTTTTTGTTAATGTCGGACTAAACGTGTGCAAGGATACTACTTTTTTCAGTTGAGGAAGGAGCAAAATTTATAGAGGCTTCAAAGAATGGGAACTTGATTCCTCTCTTTCAGTGCATATTCTCTGACCAACTTACTCCTGTCCTTGCTTACCGAATTTTAGTCAAGGAAGACGATCGAGAAGCTCCAAGCTTTCTTTTTGAGTCTGCAGAGCCTAGCTATCATGCTTCAAGTGTTGTGAGTGTGTTTTTGGTAGTTTAATGATATAAAATTGTTGAGTTGAATGTGTCTTTATTTATATTCTAGACTGGATTGATTGATTGCAGGGACGCTATAGTGTTGTGGGGGCTAACCCAACCATGGAAGTTGTGGCCAAAGAAAATAAGGTTACAATAATTGACCATGAATCTGGAAATTTAATTGAGAAAACTGTTGATGATCCTATAATGGTTCCCAAAACAATCTCAGAGGGCTGGAAACCCTGTTTCATTGATAAACTTCCGGATGCATTCTGTGGTAAGAGTTCTATGATCATAACTCATGTATATCAAGATAGAATAGTGTCAAATTATGATTCATTGTTCATATAGACATAGTGTTGATATGAAATGATAAGGTTGAACGGTTTTTTTATTTTGTGTTATCATTTATGTATGAATACATTGTCATTGGCATTTATGTGGGGGTGTTTACAATGACAAAAGATCCTAAGATAGAAGAAAACATTATGCTATAGTGTCTGCTTCTGAAATCTAGAGGTTTTAGATGATTAAGATGCTGTTATTGGAATCCTGACTTCTCTGTATTTAGGTGACTGATCGATTTAGATGTGTTTGTTTGCACGTTAAATTGCCTTGTTGTTTATGCTTTTATATAGTATCTGCTTCTGAAATCTAGAGGTTTTACATGATTAAGATTCTGTTATTAGAATCTTGACTTGTTCGTGGTTAGGCGTATACATGTGTGTTTGCACGCACATGTGCATGTGCATGCACATTAAATCACCTTGTTGTTTATGCTTTTATAGTTTCTGCTTCTGAAATCTAGAGGTTTTACATGACTAAGATTCTGTTATTAGAATCTTGACTTATCCGTGGTTAGGCGTATACATGTGTCTGTTTGTACGCACATGTGGGTGTGCATGCACATTAAATTGCCTTGTAGTTTATGCTTTTATATAGTTTCTGTTTCTGAAATCTATAGGCTTTAGATGATGAAGATTCTGTTATTGAAATTCTTGACTTATCTGTAGTTAGGTGACTTATTTACACGTTTGTTTGCACGGTGTATGTGCATGCACACACATGGACGTGTGTTAGAGGCAGAGAATTCTAACTATGAAGCATTTTTTATTTATCTAAATATATTGTCCATAGTACATTAACTTGTTACAACTGCTTGTCTAGGTGGCTGGGCTGGTTATTTCTCCTACGACACAGTTCGTTATGTGGAAAAGAAAAAGCTACCATTCTCAAAGGCTCCAAAGGATGATAGAAACCTTGCTGACATACATCTTGGTTTATATGAGAATGTGATTGTGTTTGACCATGTGGAAAAGGTACCTTTTTTCTCTTCACAAATAATGTATCAATATTCCCATCCAGTTTGGTATTTCTCACAAGACAGTTTCTTAATCATAAACAAAATATGTAACAGAATGATACTATCTCTGCATTGATATGGATTACATTTAGGACTGATTCATGACAGCAAATTGTATTTGATACTGGTATGTAACAGAAAGCATATGTGATTCTTTGGGTAAGGACTGATCGGTACCCCTCAGTTGAGAGTGCTTACAAGGATGGAATGGAACGATTAGAAAAATTGGTGGCCAAATTACAATATGGCCAACCGTAAGTAATCTGTTACTTTTCCCTCTGATGATGTACATGTTATGATTGAGGAGGCAAAATTAATTTAAAGTGTGGTTTCCTAGTCCAAGGTTGGCTCCAGGCTCTGTGGATTTACACACTCACCATTTTGGTCCACAATTGAAGAGGTCAAGCATGACTAAAGAAGCATACAAGGAGGCAGTCCTTCAGGCAAAAGAGCATATTAAAGCAGGAGATATTTTCCAGATTGTGTTGAGTCAGAGATTTGAGCGAAGAACATTTGCTGATCCATTTGAAATTTATAGAGCATTGAGAGTTGTGAATCCAAGTCCATATATGGGCTATTTGCAGGTTTATTTTTCTGTGACATCTGAAAATGCTTCCTTCACTGTTCAACTCATTTCATCTTCTGATGACAATCTTTTTGCTAAACAGGCCAGGGGATGTATTTTAGTTGCTTCAAGTCCAGAGATTCTTACGCGTATAAAGAAGGTGTGTTCCTTACATATTATAGACTTTTCAATTAAATTATACTGATATATGTTAGTCATAAAATCTTGAAAGAACAACATAGAAGGGGTTTTGTTAAATTACTAACAGATAGTTATTTTGTTTTTGTTTTTTTCTCAAACAGAATAAGATTGTGAACCGTCCATTGGCTGGGACAGCTAGAAGGGGGAAAACACCTGAAGAAGATGCAAGGTTAGAATCGTTACTTCTGAAAGATGAAAAGCAATGCGCAGAGCATGTGATGTTGGTGGATTTGGGACGCAACGACGTTGGAAAGGTTTGTGTTACATATTCATTTTAATGGATACTCTTATCTCTTTGCAAATTATATTCCTTCCCTTGTCCCAGTCTAGAAATTCAATTGACTTGTGCAGGTTGCGAAAAGTGGTTCTGTGAAAGTGGAACAACTCATGAATATTGAACGATACTCCCATGTCATGCACATTAGCTCAACGGTAAGTGTTATCCATGCCATGCACATAGTATTTAATTGCATTTTTGTGTTTGAATAAAAATGTTGGTCGTAGGTTGCTGGAGAGTTGCAAGAGCATTTGAGTAGCTGGGATGCCCTGCGTTCTGCACTACCTGTGGGAACTGTGAGTGGAGCACCAAAGGTACGTGATAAGAACATAGATTTGGTTGGTGCGAGGAGTGATAAACATTGTCTAATGGGGTGGATGGTGGATGCAGGTGAAGGCGATGGAGTTGATTGATGAGTTAGAGGTGACAAGGCGAGGGCCTTACAGCGGAGGATTTGGATACATCTCTTTCTCCGGCGAGATGGATGTGGCTCTTGCTCTGAGGACAATGGTGTTTCCGACTGGAACAAGGTACGACACAATGTACTCATACAAAGATCTCAACCAACGCCGTGAGTGGATTGCATACCTTCAAGCCGGTGCTGGTATAGTTGCTGACAGTGTCCCTGAAGATGAACACCAAGAGTGTCAAAACAAAGCTGCTGCTCTTGCTCGTGCCATTGACTTGGCTGAGTCCTCATTTGTTGATAAATGACGAATCAATGCTTCATTGCATACAAACTTGATGGAGTTTCATTTAGATAGGTTAATAAATGAGCATCACTGTCTTTCAACAATCATGTGAATGTGGAGGGAGGTGTATGTTTCTACAAAAAGCAAACTCCATCAAAGGAATGAAATACTTGATTGCATATAAACTTGATGGAGTTTCAATTCAACTATAAACTTCATTTAGATAGGTAAATAAATGAGCATCATGTTTCTACCTCTCTTTCATAATGATCAGCCCAAACATAATAAACATGGAAAAAATAGTATTTTCTCACATAAGAATTAAAATAAAAACAATGTTTCTAATAATAAACATGAAAGATAAATATAATAGTGTTACTTAATGCTTTAACAAAACATATGGACAAATATTTCGAACCTTACACAAAAAGAAAAGTTCAACATGATTGTCCTAAAAATTAGGAATTTTTCCACGCTAGAATTAGAAGTAGTAGTAGTTAAAGTAACAGAATTTACAAAGATGTTTTCTGCGACCATTCCAATGTCTCTTACCTCCGTCACTTCTGCAAATGCCTCACTATCCTTCTCCCGCCGGGTGGTTCCCTCTGGCAGCCGTCTCTCTCCGGTTACACTCACCGGCATATCCTTCTCACGCGCTCCTCTCACGTTGAGGTGCTCTTCACTCAAAAGTTCTTCCTATCGTAAGTGTTTTTCTTTTTTCGTAATCTTGATCCCAGTTTCCCACGTTAAATTATAGGAAGAATGACAAAAGGGTGACTATCTTGTTCATAAAGATTCACTATTGTTCCATGTTTGAATACATTCTACGATGTCTGAATGGGTATTTTGTGGTGCTTTAACTTTCAAGCAAAACATGACAAATGGGTCAGTAAAGTTATAATCTTGGACTAAACATGTATGATGAATATTTAATTTTCATTTTTTTTTGCATTTGAGGAAGGAACAAAGTTTGCAGAGGCTGCAAAGAAGGGGAACTTGATTCCTCTATATCAGTGCATATTCTCCGACCAACTCAGTCCGGTGGTTGCTTACCGGATTTTGCTTAAAGAGGATGATCGGGAGGCTCCAAGCTTTCTCTTTGAGTCTGCAGAACCAAGTTATCATGCTTCGAGTGTGGTGAGTACGGTTTTAGCAGTTTCATGATTTTGAATTAATCTGTGAGATGCTTTACTTGGATTTGTTGATTGCAGGGGCGCTATAGTGTTGTTGGAGCTCACCCTTCAATGGAGGTTGTGGCAAAAGAAAATAAGGTGGCGATTATTGATCATGTAGCTGAGACTTTAACTGAGAGAACTGTTGATGACCCTGTCATGATTCCGAGAGAAATCTCAGAGGGTTGGAAACCCTATCTCATTGATGAACTTCCTGATGCATTTTGTGGTAAGGATTCTCTCACTCTTCATCTTCCTTATGATCATGCATTAATGTTCACGTAAGTAACCATAACATATATAGTGTCTTTCACTTTTGTTTAAGAAACACACTTCCTAATGAAGAAAGATATATTCATAACTCCATTTACCCATGTTATATTATAATATTATTACAACTACTTGTTTTGATTATCAAAACACTATTTTTCCTTATAAATACAAGAGACTGATATGGAAACTCCAATAGAACAATTTTACCACCGGATTTAACGGTAACGTAATTATTAAAAAGTAAAGTAAAATTTTGTAATTATAAAAAAAGATGGAGAACCAAATAAAGTTAATCCTTTGTCTAAATCTATTATTGTGTCAATATATCATTATATATATATATATATATATATATATATATATATATTTATTTAAAAATATACTTTGTTAT
>Ga0214542_1003852_pt1 | contig 30110 bp, 19 predicted proteins | sample CNSS1metaG_FD_160096 | JGI IMG/M metagenome (GOLD analysis project Ga0214542, IMG submission 160096) | Root nodule microbial communities from cowpea collected in UCLA plant growth center, Los Angeles, California, USA - CNSS1 | ecosystem: Host-associated > Plants > Roots > Nodule | place: USA...
AGGGTATAGAAATGATAGACGTCTAATGAAAGTATTGGAAGTGGAGAAGTAAGGAACAAGGGAGAAGAATACTAACTCGGGGTTTTAAGGTTGCGATGTTGTATTTAATATTTTATGTGTTTGGTTTTTTTAAAATGAGCTCACTCTATCTGTATGTGTGTGGCGATGATCATGTAACTTGTTACATGGGAGCAGATGATAATATAGGTGAGCAGGCGGATACGTAGAGACGGAGTGTGGATCGCGACGAGATTATTTACTCAGTTTTATGATAATTCACTTTTGTAATTTTTATGGTTTGATTTTGTAGTAACGGAATAGGACGATTTTAATTACTACGGAAGCGATGTTGAACTTTTAATTTTCCCGCATTTTTGGGAAATTACGAGTATAAATGCGATGTTTTATAAATCTTATTTCTTATTTATTTTTAAAATAATAATTTCCGGCTAGGACGTTACACGATGGATATAGCTTGAATAATTTCATAAAATTATTACTTCATTGTTGTTGTATTTAACTTTCTAACATGATATATGAACCCCTCACAGCCTTCATACACTGCTCTTGCAAACCGCGTACACTTGTAAGGATAAAGATTCTCATTAATTCCCTATCAACCAGCCTTGACACCAGCTCTACTTGTAGGTATATCATCAAAAATGAGAAATGTGGTCTCAACGCTAAAATTTGATGCCTATGACTGCATCTGCAAGCAATAAACCAACCACTCTAGACCCAAAGTCTGGGTTATAGATCCAAGACTTTCTTACAATTAGCCTCCTATTACCCAGACAGAGAAAAAGTTATGTGTTCCTAGTATATGGACCTTAAACAAAATATGGGGCAGAGACACCAATCAGAGAATAAAAAGTTAACATTTGTATTTTTATGTTTCAGCCTCACTTCGGCCATACTAAATACCTCTTCAAGGTCTTGTATTACATTCCTAAAAATAATATGATTCCTATGGTTCCATAGGATCCACACTATAACAATCCACATAGCATATTCCATTGTGGTTTGGCTTCAAAATATTGAAATGTTCGAAATGTGCTTGAATTTGATTGTGGTTTACCCCTAATTTCCTAGTATATATATAACATATATTACATATTTTTGCAACCACTTTATAGGTAAACAAAAGATGATTTATGGTCTCGCCTTGCTCATCGCACATAATACAAGTAACACTGTTTAAGCTGACCCCTATAAGCCTTAAGTTAGCCATTGTAGGCACTTCATTTAAGATAACTCGCCACACAAAGAGCTTAGCATATGGGATGACCTTTACTCTCCAAGATAATCAAAGAATTGTTAGTGATCTACAACACATGCACCTTGCAATTTTTTTATATGTTGACTTAACAATATATACCTTATCTTCTCCATCATTCCACGTCCAAATATCATTTCTTTCTTTAACAAGAGTTATCCTATCATTGTCTTCCTAGAATGTTTCAATTTGAGGCCTCTCCCATTCAAACTAATCTCTTCTCCAGGACATATTTCATTCCCATTTGTCATTGTCCCACTTTCCACATTCACTTATTGTTTGAGCTTTATTTGAGTTTGCATATAACCTAAGGTATGACTCCTTAAGTGGTCTATCCCCTGTCCATTTGTCTTCCTAAAACAAAATACTAGTTCTCGAACCCGCTTTCCAAGTTACATTCTCTTCAAACTATAATTTATCCTCACTAGATCCACAAGTCTTTCTTAAGTCTTTCAACCATCTAGATTCTTTCTAGACGGACTTTCTAACATCCAAACTCCTCAAAGATCCATATTTAGACTCCAATACTTCCTTCCATAACCCCTTATCTTCTATACCCTATGATGCACACATACTTCAACTTAGGTCATGTATCCGTGTCCGACACGTACCGTGTCTGACACGTATCGTATCAGATACTTTAGAATACTTTAACGATAATTATCAATGAAGTATCTAATTTATAAAATCGTAGTACACTACAATAAAATCTTTGAATAATGACAAATTTTAGTGACAAAAAATAATTAGTCACTATATAGTGACCAATTTGACAACTAAAATAGTTCCAAAAAATTATAATTGGTATCTAAATTGATTATTAAAATATTTTCAATTATGAATTGGTTTTTAAATTGGTCACTAACATTAGCTACTAGGTTTTGGCTACCAAAATAATTGGTCTCTAATTTGAAAATTTGGATTCACACATCAACAATCATATATTTATTATATTTGTAAGAATTATTGTAAAACTTTCAATATTTATATATCACGTATCTATCACGTACCGTATCCTATTATTTTGAAAATAAATGTATTGATGTATCATATATGTGTCGTATCCAATACACGTATCATATCTGTTCATCATAGTCTATACCTAATCTCCATTTCCATTAGCTAAGAGTGCTTTGTTAAACAACTTTATACTTTTTATATCTAGAGCACCCTCTTCCTTTAGTTTACATAGTGTTGCCCACTTCACCCATGATATTTTCCTCCCTTCTACACCCCATCCCTATAAGAACTTTCTTTGTATCTTTATTATCTCCATGCTAACTAAGATGGGCCTTTTGAACAAAGACATGTAATACAAAGGTATAGATGTCAACATCGATTTAAGTAAGCATATTCTACCAGCAAAAGATAAGAACATTCCTTTCCACCAAGTTACTTTGTTCTTTATTTTGTTCACTATAGGCTCCTAAAATGACTTCCTCATAGGATTTCCCCCCACATAAATACCTAGATAGTTGAATGGGACATAGAGATAAGAAAGGATGAGAGTTTATCAAACCATTGTCTACTGGCGTGCTTTAGACCATAAAGAGATTTTGTTAATCCGAAAACTTGACCTTTTTTAGGGAGATTTAAACCTGGTGGTGGCTCCATGTAGACTTCTTCATTTAGGTCTCCATAGAGAAAAGCATTGTCAACGTCAAGCTGGTGTAGAAACCAATTTTGTGTGGCAACTAGAGAGAGTAGGAGCCTAATTGTGGTTAGTTTGACCACAGGAGAAAAGGTGTCCAAATAATCAATTCCTTCTTGTTGTGTGTATCCTTTTGCTACTAGGCGAGCTTTATATCTCTCTATACTCCCATCTTCCTTATGTTTAATTTTATACACCCATTTGTAGCCAATGAGGGTTTTTTCTGGAGGCAGTGGAGTCAAGAACCATGTGTGGTTGTCTTGTAGAGCTTTGATTTTTTCTTTCATAGCTTTTGTCCACTCAGGGTTGGTTTTGGCCTCTGCATAAGTGCTTGGTTCATTGTTTGTTGAAATGGCCAGTGTGTATCTCAAGTGTTTGGCAGATAAAGAATCATAAGATAACACATCAGAGATGTAATAAGTAGTTTTTAAATTATTTTTCTCACATAGAGTTCTAAAGGAAAAGTGATTTACTTGGTGTATATAGTCATTTAGGTATTCAGGAGTCCTTTTGATCCTAGTGGATCTTCTGTTGTCCTAATTCTGAATGGGAGCAAACTCACTGTTTTGATTTTGCTGTCCTGATTCACTATTATTTGAGACTTCTTCATCTTCAGTGGGTGTAGATGATTCAGTTTGATCATCATTGTTATTGCATTTGTAGGGTATCTGGTCTTGCGTGTTGACAACAACATGCTCATTTAAGAAATCATTACAATGGAAATTATCTTGTGAATCTCCAGAAACACTACTCTGATTTTTGTAAGGGAAAACATTTTCATAAAAGATAACATTTCTACTTACAAAGATTTCTCTGGTATGAATGTCAAGAACAATGTAACCTTTTACACCACTTTTATATCTTAGGAAAACACCCTTTTTAGCTCTAGCAGAAAATTTATTTCTATTGCCTTTAAGAGTAGAGGCAAAGCACAAACACCCAAAAGTTTTTAAATCTAGATATGTGGGAGGAATATTATACAGTAAGTCATGAAGGGTTTTTCCTTTAAGAACAGTAGAGAGTAACCTATTTATTAGATATACAACTTGAGAAACAGCATAGGACCAATAGGCCTTGGGGATATTAGATTGAAAAAGGAGGCTATGAGTTTTATTTAAAATGTGGTGATGTTTGCGTTCCACAGTAGAGTTCTGTTGGGGAGTCTCAACACAACTTCTTTGATGATCAACACCATGCTCATTGTATAAAGTAGTGAAATCAAATTATGGCCCATTGTCAGATCTAATGGTTTTAATTGTTTTACCAAATTGGGTTTTAATTTTTACAACAAAATTCTGCAACAATTCTCTGGTTTGACTTTTAGCATTCATTAGAAAAGCCTAAGTGTGTCTACTATGATCATCAACAATGGTAAGGAAATAATTATGCCCATGAACAGAAGGTATAGAAACAGGTCCCTATATATCACGATATATTATATCAAAGCAATTATCAGAATGTGAAGCACTATGAGTATAGGAAAGTTTATGATGTGTGGCATAATGACAGGTATCACAAACAGATTTAAAGTGTACTTGAATGTAAGGAAAAATTCTACGTAGTTATTCAATAGTTTTTTGTCCTGGATGGCCTAATCTATAGTGCCACAAATCAACCAACATCTACATGTTTATAAGAAAGAACAGTACTAGGTACAAAATCTTGATTAAAAATAGGAGAACATTGGAGATAGTATAGCCCTTTGTAAACATTAGCATGCCCAATCATGCTCAATGTAGAACTGTCCTAAATTTGACAAATATGGGGGAAAAAGTTAGGATGCAATTTAAATCCTTTGTCAATCTTTGAACATATATGAGATTAAAAGTAAATTCAAGAATGTATAAAACATTAAAAATGACAAATTCCTTAGAAAATTGGATGGTTCTAGCATGTTCTCCAATGACGAGTGAATTGTTTGGCAGTCTAACAGATATAAGTTTGATTTTATAGAATGTAATAAAATGGTTTTTTTCATGTGTAATGTGATCAATGGCTCCCGTGTCTATAATCCAGGAGATATTACCTTGCTTTTCTCCTTATGTGTTCCTCTGAACTTGGTTAATATTGTGTGGTTGTGAGGTACTATCATTGCTTTCCAGCATTTTCAGAAGTCTTTGCATTTGTTCAAGAGTAAAGTGGTTGAGAGACTTGCCAGGGTTGTTTTGTTTTCTAGTTTGGGTTTCAATGACAGTAGCCATGTTTTGATTAAATTTCATCTACAATGTGATTTATTTTATGGTAGTAGGAACACTATTTGCCGTAATTAGGATTCCTTTCTCTTCCTTGGCCTTGACCATGTAGTCTAGTTCTGCGCCCTTGATTCTTCCAATTTTGATCTTGTTTCCACTGGTTCTGTCTATCAGTAGTGCTTGCTAGAATTTTCGTTTTAGCAGTCTGATTGGTGACTCCAACAATTTGTCTCTCTTGTTGCATAATGAGAGAAAATACCATGTTGATGCTTGGAAGGGGTTCCATTAAAAGAATTTGAGTTCTCACGGTATTATAGGTGCCATTTAACCCTTTTAGGAAGCAAATAACATGTTCTATTTATTTGTATTTAATAGAGATTCTAGACAAATCATAGCTGCATGGAATATCACAAGTGCATGATGGTATGGGTCTGAGAAATTCTAATTCTTCCCAGAGAATTTTTAAATCAGTAAAAAACTAGGTTATATTCCTTTCACCTTGCTTAATGGAATGAATTTCTTAGAGTAGATATGAAATTATGAAATAATCTCCTTTAGAGAATCTCTCTTTTAACTCTTCCCATAATTCTTTTGCCTCTTCAACATAAATGACACTTTTTGCTATTTGAGGAGAAAGGGTCTTAATGATCCAAGATAGCACCATCATGTTGCACCTTTTCCAAGCATCATATAAAGAATCATTCATTTGGGGTTTCTTGATGCCTCCATCAATAAATTTGAGCTTGTTCTTAGAGATAAGGGCTTTTTTCATGTTCCTGCTTTAAGAAGAGTAATTAGTCTCATTTAAGATTTGAGAGATAAGAGTAAGACCTGGATTTTCTCCAGGATGTAGGTAAAAAGGGGTTGTTTTCTTGCGAAAATAGCACAAATACATTAAATTCCACTTGTTATAACTCTTTCTCTCCTCATTCTATATTTTAATGCAAAAGGGGTTGTTTTAGTGATTTTTACATTAAATTTATGCAAGATAAGTTTTAAATGTTATGTAATTTTACTAATACTAGACACTTACCAATGGTGTATGATTTGCAACATACACTTGATGAAATCACCTATATGAGTGTCGAGTGAGGCTGCTTGCATGAGATCTTAGCATGACCTTTAGAGCACTCATGAATATCGACCACGCACATGGCCTAAAAGGGCAATTCAATGATAAAAACAAGAATTATGGGGGTATATTGTGATTCATAAACCTTTTAAAACACATAATGTGTCTTTGGTTCATATAACTTTTTATACCAACTACACAATGTGTGTTAAGTTTCTCAATCTATGATTGGTTCATATAGCTTGTTATACTAGCTTTAATGCATTACATCTTAAATGATACCCATGATTTTCTTCTTCTATTCGTTCTATCTCTATATGATGATTTTGCAATATGTGGGGAATTCTTATAAACATAACGAGTATTGCAAATAATAAAGTGTTGGACTCCACTGATTAACTCCACAATTACAGAATTTTCAGTTTGACTCCATTGTGTTGGGATCCTAACATAAAAGTTGTTTTAAACATCCATAAAGTCCTCCACGTGCTCCAAAATTTTTGCAAATACAAATTAGTTGGTTTTAGTTTTGAATGGCTAACCCATACTTCTCATATAAACATATGGGTTCCTTCTCCTCCAAAAGTAACTCTATTTTCCAAAATCATAGAATTACATACAAAATCACATATATCATATTTACTTCCCTACACTCCTGCTCGTTTTCTATCATGGTTTACTTTCTACTCTCGTAAAAGAAATTTTCTTGTTAGTTTTGAATCCTTAAAGATTTCAAAAAGTTTTTGTTGTATCTTTGTTTGCACTCTTTTGGGGAGGGATTTGGTATTCAATTCCCATTTAATTATAAACATCTTGTTGATTCTTTTGCATTTAGAGCTTATTTGGATGCAAGAACGTTTGTTAAAGAACAAGCTAGGTATGCGAGTTCATTTTCAATATAACTAAGTTCAAAGTAATTTATTTCCAATGACTAAAACATATAGATGATTTCTAAGATAGTTTTGCCCGATCAATGTGAATTTTAATTAGTATTTATAACTACAATGTTTTACATCTTCGTAAAGTTATAATAAGCGCTCTTTAATGCATTTGTTTTTTTAAGCAGTGATATATTGCTTTATATTTTGCTTTCTTTCAATAATTTAAGGATTCTTATACATATTAAAAATCATTAAGTATTAACATTTTTTAAATTTTTTATTACCTACAATTGTCAATGTTTTCACATATTAGCTAAGAATGATTCGACCCCAAGTTAGTATTTAAACTAGTAAGATACTAGAATGTATTGAAATATGTATTTGATGAATTTGCACGTGATGTGTTTAAAAGGTTCAAATGGGTTAATGTAGTCATGAGATATTTTGTTACAGAAAGTATTCATCTATCCAATATTGGGTGGGCTTGGCAACTCAGAGGGGTTTTTACTTCCTGTACCCCATACTAGTAGAGAAAAAGGTTAAAATATCCTTATTTATTACTTTTACAATACCATTATTATTATTATTTATTATTATTATTATTATTAGTGTAAAAATAGACTTTCGTGTTAAAACAGATTTGTCTAATATAACTCAACCAAGAAAGGGATCTAAACTAGTTATTGAGCCTTTCACTTAATTAAATTGAATCTTGAAAGTTTCTTTAACCCTTATGACCCTAATTAACCAATTTTACAGTTCTGTGTTAATGGACTATGTAAAACAATAAAAAATGATGTAAAAGAAGAGAGAAACCAAGAACACAACAGTTTATACTAGTTCGATTCAAAATGAATCTACGTCCAGTCTTCTCCTAAGTAAACCCACTTAGGAGGATTCCACTAACTCAATAGAGATCCAAGAATTACAAGAGCATCTATATAATTAAAGACCCTAAAGGCTAAGGAGCTTGATCTACAAATCAAGAACTCCCCCTAGATGCAATGCATCCACACAATTGCACATAGCCCTTCACTTTACACAGTGAAACAACTATGAACAGTAATACAATAAGAAAGAATCAAGAAACGAGTACACCTAGTAGTAGTGCAGATTTGACACTTGACTCCTAGATCCAAGCTTGGCTCATCAAGATTGAATCCACCATCAACCTTCTTGAATCTTTACTTCAATGATCTCTCAAGAATGCTTAGGAACTCTGTAAATCTCAGAAAACAGTTTCTCAGAATGTCTCTCAGGAAATCTATAATTTTTCTCCACTTCAAAACTGATTTCAGAAACTAGTTTTATACAGAGCTCTCTGCAGTCACTAATGGATTAGGAATTTACCTAATCGATTATCGTGAGTGTGTTTTCACTGCCTTAGTGTAGTACCCTCAGCCAATCCATTAGTTAAATAGCTAATTGATTCATGAATGCACAAGCAAGAGATTGATGGCTAATACAACTCAATGCAAGCTTGTTTTACATATGATATTTTTGTTCTAACACCCTAATGCACAATCTAACAAAAAGGACTAATTCTAAACAAGTAATTCACATGATGTGTGGACTTGGACATCATCAAAATCATCTTCATATGAGTTGAAGTAGCTCCCCCTATTTTATGATGGCCAAAATATGTCCTGTAACATAGCAGCATTATGTGTCCTACAATACAGAAACAAATAGCTTTCTCCCCCTTTAGACATTAGCAAAAAAAATAGGGGTGTGTTACACAGCTTAAACCAGCAAATTAACATAGGTATCACAGATGAACAAGACAGAGTATGGCAGTGGAAATAAGTAGCACAGTTTAACAACAATATCATAAGGAAATTTAGCATTGAAGTAGTGCAAGATCAATGTCAAACAGCAGGGCAGAAAGTGATGGAAGTGTAGAACAAATAGAAACCGAGACCAATTGGATGGATAAACAGATCCAACAATAGGAATATCAGAGTGCATACAAGCAGTTAAGGATTACAGTACTAGCAGATGACTAATCTAATGAATTATGTAGTGTTAAGAAGCAAATGAGCCATAGCAGGAAAACGATAATCGATTAGAGAATTACCTAATGGAGTAATTTATGTAGAAATATGAAAAAAATGTACATTTTACTTCCTTTTTAGTGAACAAACATGCAGTAAATTCAAAATATGGAAGTACTTCAACCAACAATTATACTTGATCATAATAGAAGAGGAACTTTTCACCTTGGCAATGCCTAAAATTTTACCTTTGTTATTATCACCTCTTGTAACATGACCATTAATTTGCTTTGTAAGATATCCTGCAGAAGTTCTTCACATCTCCTTTCATGTGTCTTGAGCATCCATTATATAGAAGCTACATTGTTTTCTTTGCATCAAGACACAACTGAAACATAGATTAAAAAGAAGATACAGGTACCCAATTGAACTTAGGTCCTTTCATGTTAGTGGTTTGAGGTGTTCCTTTAGGTACCCATTTGTACTCCCCTTTAGGAACCCCACAATTTTTAAAATAGCAGGAGTTTGATGCATGACCAAGTTCAGAACAGTAGGAGCAAATAACAGATGTTGGTTTACTCATATTTAGAAAATTCCTGGTGCGTAATGGATTAGATTTGCCACTATAACCTATTCCTTCTTTGTTAAGCATACTCCTTTGAGATCCTAACATTGCATCAAGGTTTGATCTTCCTAAGGTGAATTTTGAGAGAGTTTTCATTAGGTAATCTATCTTTTCTAGTTGTCCTGGGCATTTTTCACATTGGGGAGAGCTTGTGCCATCTTTGGACCTAGAGTGTTTCTCAGATTTTTCTAGTTTTTCAAGACTTGTTATCAGATTTTCATTTTCCTTTTCTAGTTGCTTTACTCTACCTTGAAGCCATTTTTCTCCTCTACGCTTATTATTTGACTTTTGCAATTTCGTGGCTTCTTTATGAAATTCATTAAAAGCATCAAGTAATTCATAGTAGTTATTTTCATCATCATTGGAGTTGAAACTACTCACACTGCTCTTAGAAGAGCATGTTCCAGCCATAAGACAGAGGTTGGTTTCTTCCTCAATGCTTCCATCAGATTCACTAGATGAGCTAGAGTCACTGTTATAAGCTTTCCTTTTCTTCTTATGCTTCTCTGCCTCACTTTTCTCTTCCAGTTTCTGTTTCATCTTGAGCACAGGGCAGTCTGCCTTGATGTGTCCTGTCTTGCCACACTCATAACAAGTTTGAGTGCCAAACGTTCTTGTTTTTTGGACTGCTTCTTGTTTCCTGCATAGTTGTTGTTAGTTTTATTTTTTAACTTCAAGAATTTTGAGAACTTTTTCACCATTAAACTCAAGGCTTCACTGTCAGAGTTTCCATCATTAGAGTCATTTGCAGAATCCGCTTTATTTAGTTTTGCTGTAGATTTTACAGCACTCTTCAAGGCTATTGTGTGCCTCTTTTCTCCATCCTCTTTTTCCTTGAGTCTTCCAAGCTCTAGTTCATGTTCCCTCAATTTTCCAAAGAGAGTTGATATGTTCATGCTGGTGAGATCTCTGGATTCAGAAATTGCTGTAACTTTAGGTTGCCATGTCCTATTTAAGCTCTTCAAAATTTTGATATTGAGTTTCTCTTTATCAAAGGTCTTGCCAAGAGCTAGGAGGTGATTTACTATATGTGTAAATCTTTTCTGCATATCACAAATGCTTTCTCCAGCCTTCATTCTGAATATCTCATACTCTTGAATGAGAGTGTTCTTCCTTGCCCTTTTGACTTCATTTGTGCCCTCATGGGTTACTTCTAAGACATCCCACATTTCTTTGGCTGATTCACACACAGATACCCTGTAAAATTCATCCAAAGTTAATGCAGAAGATATAATATTTTTTGCTCTAACATCATAGTGTGCCCTTTTATTCTCATCAAGAGTCCACTGTGAGAACTCTTTGGGGACAGATTTGCCTTCCATAACTTTAATGGGTTTAATAGGTCCATTAACTACAGCATCCCAAACCCCTTTGTCCATTGATTCAAGCAAAAAAATTCATTCTAATTTTCCAAAAAGGGTAGTTTTCACCAGCAAACAGAGGTGGTGTTGATGGATGTCCCTTCAACAAAGGTTTGAGATGTATTAGACATATCAGGATCTTTCTAATCGATTATCGTGCGATTAACCAGCTCTGGTGCCAATTGTTAAAACAGATTTGTCTAATATAACTCAACCAAGAAAGGGATCTGAACTAGTTATTGAGTCTTTCACTTAATTAAATTGAATCTTGAAAGTTTCTTTAACCCTTATCACCCCAATTAACCAATTTTACAGTTCTGTGTTAATGGACTATGTAAAGCAATCAAGAATGATGTAAAAGAAGAGAGAAAACAAGAACACACAAATTTATACTGGTTCGATTCAAAATGAATCTACGTCCAGTCTTCTCTTAAGTAAACCCACTTAGGAGGATTCCACTAACCCAATAGAGATCCAAGAATTACAAGAGCATCTATATAATTAAAGACCCTAAAGGCTAAGGAGCTTGATCTACAAATCAAGAACTCCCCCTAGATGCAATGCATCCACACAATTGCACCTAGCCCTTCACTTTACACAGTGAAACAACTATGAACAGTAATACAATAAGAAAGAATCAAGAAACGAGTACACCTAGTAGTAGTGCAGATTTGACACTTGACTCATAGATCCAAGCTTGGCTCATCAAGATTGAATCCACCATCAACCTTCTTGAATCTTCAATGATTTCTCAAGAATGCTTAGGAACTCTGTAAATCTCAGAAAACAGTTTCTCAGAATGTCTCTCAGGAAATCTGTAATTTTTCTCCACTTCAAAACTGATTTCAGAAACTGGTTTTATACAGAGCTCTTTGCAGTCACTAATGGATTAGGAATTTACCTAATCGATTATCGTGAGTGTGTTTTCACTACCTTAGTGCAGTACCCTCAGCTAATCCATTAGTTAAATAGCTAATCGATTCATGAATGCACAAGCAAGAGTTTGATGGCTAATACAACTCAATGCAAGCTTGTTTTACATATGATATTTTTGCTCTAACACCCTAATGCACAATCTAACAAAACAGGACTAATTCTAAACTAGTAACTCACATGATGTGTGGACTTGGACATCACCAAAATCATCTTCATATGAGTTAAAGTAGCTCTCCCTTTCAACATATCGCATATATGTGTATACATTGTTTAAATATGTATAATATTATATTAGTAGATAATGATATTGTAATAATATTAAATTAATATATAAAATAGAAGAAAAAATAATTGTTAATAAGTAAAGAAAATAATCGGAGAAAACTTATAAAAGTAACAGTTAATTTATAAAAGATAAATAAATAATTTTATTATAAAAGGTAAATTTGAAATAAATAATTATGAATCTAGATATAGATTATTATTATTATTATATATAACTATATATAAAGATGATTTTTTTGCTGTGCACAATTACTTATTCCTAATTATTCTTAGTAATATATTTATTTATTTATTTTAAAACTAACAATTAATTTATATTTTCTATAAAAAAAATTTAAGAATTATTTTCTTTTTTTTTTATTTTACTTATTAACAATTATTTTATCTTATTTTCTTCATTTATTTTACTTTGTTTTTAATAAATATAAATTCAGTTTAAATATTAATTTAATGATATTAATAATAGTTGTTGTTTTAGTTGTGGCTTTCATCATCTTTCACCATCGTTTAGTTGCTTGTGTAAAGAAAGAAAAGAAGAGGAAAATCCATTGTGGAAAAAAAAGCTCGTTTCAAATAGCTTTTTCTAGAACATATGTTATATATTATGGAAAGCTTGTTAAGTTTATTTAAAAAAAAAAAACATTCTGAAAGATATTATATGCATTCTAGAAAGCTTGTTCAAACAATTATGGTTTAAAAAACTTATTCTAAAATGCATTTCATACGTCTCGAAAATTCTACTTCAGAAATCTTCTGAAAATTCCAAAAACCTTGTTTCAGAAAATTTTTAAAATTAATAAATTAGAAGTCTCTTTCACAAAGGGTAAAATAGTCATTTTAAAAATATAAAGCTGTTCTAAGAAAGTATGGTGTAGAGAAAGAAAAAGCCCTCATTTGATTATGAAAAGTTTGGGTTTTAGGGTCTATCTTAGTCAAATTCTAATGGGTTAGACCAGTAGACCATAAATACATAAAATTTCATATTTTCAGTTTTAAAAATGATATAAATGACAGAAAAGAAAAAAAAAAAAAAAAACAAGGATTTGGTTGTCTCCTTTAATGATCTTATCTAGCAAGCATCATATTCTCTCCCCATTGTCAATTACAACATCAATGATTATTTGCCAGCATTGTAGAAGACAGTCTTGTTTTCTCATCATATTAAAAGAAAACAATATGGCAGACACACACATTTTTCGGTCGGTGAAGAAATAAATAACACGAAATGCCACAACAAAAAGAAATGTCCAAGAAGCCCAAAATCAAATCACTGAAGGCCCAAAAACCAGTTCAAGTCATGGATTAGTCAGTTTCTTGCTTCACATATGGAAACAATAGCATGACACACCCAACAGAACATTTATGAGAGATCACAATCTGTTTCTGAATAAAAAAAATTACTTCAAAAAATAAGAACAAGATGAACCCAAACCACAAGGCCCAGGAGACACACCATGGTCCAGTTCCAGATAAAGATCCTACCACGTGCGACCATAATTTTGTAGAAATCTTTGAGATAATAACAACTCATTTTGTTTCTAAATTGTAATGGTACTTCATTTTCTGTTGCTGTCTCAATATTTTCATAAACCCGTTAACACACTCTTTAAAGGTTAAGCTTTTGTATTTGCATGACAACCTTTGAAAAATCGAACAAACAATATCAAAATTTAGAAATTAAACTATACAAAGTTTGGGATAAAAACATTCTAATTTGACGTCAAAATTTATAAATTAAAAATATATTTAATCTTTGAAAATATAACACATGGATAGGGTGTGGTGGTCATGTTTGGAGAATTATACGACATATATACGAGTATCATAATGAGTTGAACCTATCCGTGATTTTGAATTTTGGATTAAATTATAGTGGAATTTTATAGCTGAAAATGATGATGAGAATCGAAAAGCTGAAGAGTATGTGGTGGAGGTGAGGGGAAGAAATTCCAAAATCTAGTGATGTGAAAAAATATATTTTAAAAACGAGAGGGAGCAAGAATTTAAAAGGAATTCGAATAAGATCTTTTCCTTTTAGTTTTTATTTATGGGGTGTTTGGTTGAAAGAGGAATAAGTAGTAGTAAGAAGAAGAAGAAGAAGGAGAAAAAAAATGAAGAGGAAGGAATTATAAGGAAGTAGTTAATATAATCACCCTCTCTACCGAACAAGTAGAATAAATTGACTTAAAAGCACTTAAGCAAAACCACATGGGGTCACATTTTGTGCTTTATTCGAAAAAACGAATGGCCAGAGATGAAAAACACTAAGAAATTTTTGGCGCCAAGGTTTGTTTAGAAGCAAAATTGGTGTGGAAGGAAAACATATACCCAACATGTCTGGTAGAAGAAAATTAGGTTGCTATATTTTGGAAATTGCTCCTTCTTTTGGAGGAATTGGTTCAAAAAGTTAGAAGAAGATGGGAATGGGACGAGGAATGTATTAATGAAACTTCAATCAATATTTTTAACACTTCCATAAGAAGATTATAAATTGTTCTCGATCCAAAAAACTTTCATAGGCCCAATAAAGGGGAAAGAAAAACAAGGTTTGATGAGAAGGTTGGTCAATAGCACGCGAGTAGAGGAACATGGGATTGAAGTAATTGCAGTGTATTGCATCCCAAAGCATGTATAAGAAACCAAAAACCAAAAACTCAATAATTATTTGAAAAGCACTTTTCTATACCCAAGAATAAGCAAAAACAACCTTAATTGTGGCATTCCTGCGACTAAGAGGCCACGCTTTTGAATAACTTCCCTTGTTTTGACGTAGTATTGCAAATGTTGTTGGAAGTGTGGTTATGCAAACTCTTAAACCCTACCACATTCTTCAAGGGACTGCATTCCCAACACTATTGTCCCACCTTCACACCACTCTCAATTCCCATCCCTTATGGTCCAAGATTCTTCAACAATTAGGTTTTTGCAAACCCTTCTCATCACTAAATCATGAAGTGGGTCTATCAAATTTTGCATCTTTCCCATCTCAAAAAAGAGGGTCTTAGAATTTATTAGACAAAGGACTCGGTGGGGCTCCTTGTACCTACTTAATACTTGTAATATGCCGCTGCAATTTCTACCTTTTATATACCCAAAAAACTAACAATTTCCTCTTTCGTTAATATTTAGTTTCCAATAATCAACTACACTTGTGTGGATGATGCATAAAAGGAAGAAGAAGGGTCTTAAAAAGTAAAAAAGGAGCGCATGCCGCTCCTTAAAATCAACACTTGTGTTCTCATATACCATTGCAAAAATTCACCCTCTTTCAACTTAGTATTAGTATGCAACATTTGTAATATTTGAGTAAATCATATAAGGGTTAAGTATCATTTTAGTTTCTGAACTTACATGTGAAATTGAAATTTCTCTTTGTATCAAGTTTTGATATACTTTTATCCTCAAACTTTAAAAATTAATAGATGTATTCCTCTTAACCCAATTTTATTATTATTTTTTTGTTACGTTTTAAATATTTTTTATGATAACATTTGAATTGTTTGCACCATTTTGACATGTTTCAATTCAAATGTCAGCCTAATACACTATTTAAAAAGTCCAAAAATATTAATGTTATTAGCTTAACAACATAACTATATTCATTCATTTTTAAAATTTAAGAATTAAAATATATTAAAGTTTAAGAAAAAAACAAATTTCAATTTTGTATGTAAATTCAAGAGCAAAGAGATAGCCCTTATAATAACTACTTCTTACACATTTGTATAATTACACAAATTTCCTTTTTTTTTTTTAATTGAACTCGGTGTAGTTCTTTTAAAATTAAAGAAGTTGGTGTAACATATGAAGAGGGTGTTGGTGGTAGGTGAAAAAACTATACAATGTTAGAAAAGGGTTGTGGAGATGAAGTAGAATGCGGGCTTGATATTTAAACTGTAAAACTAAACTAGATTTGTAGAATGATGTTTAAGTTAATTGCATAATGATATTAATTAATTTGGTGGGGGGTTGGCAGTGTGATGGGCCCATTGGGCCGTGGGGGGAAAAAAGAAAGGAAAAAAGGAGAGGCACTTTGAAGCACTGAAGAAAATGTAGAGGTAGGGGACCATGTTTTTTTGTGCATGTTGAAGGACTTTTAACCCTTTCCCTTTTGCCTCCTTCACATGTCTCTCAAACCTTCTTTTGACTCTTTGTGATAGTAACTCTTCGTCTATGAAACCTCACACTCTCTACATTCATGTGCTTTCTTCAACTCTAAATCTAAGATCACACTCACTCACCACCCTTTGCTTTTTTCCTTCTCTTCAATGCATTTTCTTCATTTTTATACCCCTTTCTTAATTTGGACTTACTTCGTTTTATCCTCTACTCTTTCTACAAACTTCTTCTTTTTTAATATAAAAAGAATTTTATTTTTTTTCAATAATTTTAGGATATACAATGTATTGATTTCAAAGTCCATCAGATAACATTGTTAAAGTTATTTTACAATTTTATTCTTGAAAGACATATGTGAGATTTTAAAAAAAATTATTTAAATTTTAGAAACTTTAAAAAACATAATTAATTGTGAACTTGTTCTATGAAATTGAAAACAATGTTAACAATTGTTTAAAATTTATTATACTTAAATAATTACTTTCAAATCGTGTTCAAAAAATTTCCACATTCCAATTAAAAATAAATAAATAAATAATAATAAAATATTCCAAATGAAAAAGTAAGTGTGGATATTGAACCGAAAGAAAATTTAATAGATATAATTATAATTGACCTTTATCACATTATATTACTTTTAATTTATTATTAGTTAAGTGTATATGGTTAACTTTTTATGATAATAAATAAGAATATAATTATTACTTTTATTATTAAAATTATAAAATTAAGTATAAGTCATTTTTATAATTTTATCGTATGTAGTTTTTATTTATTTTGTAGGTAATTTTTTAATTAAATATGATTAATTTTAAAAAGATGGTAAAATAGAAAAAAATAGTTAAATTTAAATAAATGACCACTTAATATTGATAAAATAATAATTTTAATTTAAAAAAAATTATTTAAAGTTAAAATTGGAAAACAAACATGGATATAAACAGTTTATTTTCATGTAATATATTTGGAAAAATTATGAAGAATGACTAAAAAGTTAAAAAGTGTTAAATTACATTAATATAATTTGTTTGCCTCATTGTGTAACAATGTTAATGTGTGGATTGATAAAGAATTAAATGGAATGCATGGATGAATAGATGGAGGATTGAATGAAGGACTTCAAATTTCAATTTCAAATACCAAACCTTCATTGGTACAACATTATTGAAATGTACTTGTGCATGTGCTATCAAAAGTAAGGGCAAAACAGTAAAAACCTCAACACCATGGTGGGGGCAATATTCTCAACTTCTTTGCCCCTTTTTTTTTTCCATTCAAATGAGCAAAAGCAAACTCCAAAAATCCACAATCTTCAATTCTTATGAAGAGTCCACGCCCGAAAAACAAAATATAGCCTGAGTTTGAAATGGGAGGGGAAGATAAAAATAAGAGAAAAAAGTGGAAAAAATGAAAAAAAAAATTGTTATTTGGATTAAAGAAATAGAAGTGATTGAAAAAATATAAATGAAAAGATGGTAATAGATTTTATTGATATAGTAAAATAAATTATACATATTAAAAATGATTTTTAAAATAATTTATGAATATTTTTACAAAATTAATGTGATGCAAATAATGATTTATAAAATTAAAAATAAAATTAAACTAAATTATAGATAAAAAAATATTTTTAAATTTAATAAATAAAATATATTTTAAAATATTGAAACATAAATTAATTAATTTCATTTTATTTAGTATTACTTTAATTATTTATTTAACAATAATTATTAATAAAATATAAACATATATAATCAATTAAAATCTTACTTATGATCTTAACATCAACTTTCATACATTTTTCAAGAAGAAGTTTAACTGGTGTTTTGTTTTCCTTTTTGTGTGTGTGTGTTTTCTTTTTCATATGTTCTTTTTTTTTTCGAGTTTATATTCTCGACTTTTTAGTGTTGTATATTTTTGTCTTTAAAATATATAGATTTTGATATATTAAAATATTTTGTACGAATGAATATTGTTATACAAATATTTTTTTAAAACAAATTTTATTATTGTTTATTACTTTACATTTTGTTTACTTGTAAATATAACCTATTTACATCAATAAAATATATAACAAACACATAAACTCTTATCTTATAAAAGTATTTTTTCTTTGGCTCATATCATATTTTAAAAGCATTAATGGTATTCATAAAGTTAAAGAGATTTTACCACACTCAATGGATTTGATGAGTTGTTGGAGAAGAGCACACATTATTTGTCTTGATTTTGAAAACGAGAATGTTTTCTCTCTAAAAACAACACTGCGTCCAATCTAGATTCTTTATAATTCCTTTAATTTTTTTATTTTTATTCTACATTATTATTATTTATTACAAAAATTATTTGACTTGATCAATTTTGTTTATTCATATATTTGTCTTTTTATAGCAAAAACAACATTTATATATTAGTTTACTTTTAAGAAGTTTTTCTACTCAAATAAAATTATATATGAAAAAAAAATACATGTGGTCTATACTAAAATAAGTTCATAGCAGTGTTACTCTTCAGCTTTCTAAATGAATACCATCATCAACTTTCTAAATTATATTTGAAATGTATTTGAAAATAATGTAACCTATAGGGCTGATTTTATCAAGGTAATTAGTAATTTTTAATAAATTTCCGAGTACAACAAGTTTTTAGTATTGATTCATGAAGCCATTGGTTTGACTTGTGAGATAACACAACTGTTATAGCATTTTTTTTTTTTACTTCGAGCGACTTTTTTATTTTGCAAATAAATGACTTTCTACAATGCCAGATTGAACTTTTTTTTATCGTCAATTGTATAATATTTCTAAAATATATACTAGATAAATAAATTTAAAAGCACAATAGGCAATCATTGTTAAACATGTTGAATTAAGTAGTGAAAGAAATTTATATTTTAATAGACAATTGTTAAAGAAATAATGATTAGGTCAAAGAAATTTGATTGAGACGTGAAAATAACTGCTAAGATGTGAAGACTGAAACAGTAAGCTTTTCTTCTACGAAACAACAATTGTGACTACTTTTTGTACAGTCCATTGGTCTAACGTGAATATAATTTGTGTTGAAACAAGTTACTTTTCTTTTGGACCTTGAATTGCTTCTGCCTAATGTACTAACGTAACTAGGCAATGTTTTCCAAACTTTGGTTGTTTTTCATTTTTGAGTTACATAAGCAAAAAATATTAGGTTTTATTTGGAGAAAACTAGAATATGTATGTTAGGTGCATGAACTTGGTTGAGTCTTGGTATGAGATATTGCATTCATTCTTAATCTTTTTCGTTTCATGGGATTCTCTAACGTTCTTCAAATGGTCTCACTTTTACACGTTTTATGCCATGTCATTATCATGGAAGCAAACTAGCTCCTATAATGCTCTCCCGAACTTTTTAGAGCGTGGAAAAGAAATGAAAGTTACATTTGTTTTTCTTTTCTTTTTCTGGTGCACTGGATAAGCTGAAATGTTTCTTTTTTTTTTTCGTTAGTAAGCACTATATCTTTCTCACATTTTCTTATATTAGATACTATAATTTATGATAGTGTAATTGATGCTTATTCAATGAACCTTTATACGCAATAAAATTTTACAACGTGCAAATACAAAATATTTAATCATTATATCAACACATCAAGTTAAAAGAAAGAACATTTGAATGAACAAAGAATATAACTAAATACAAAAATTTGCTACTGTAAACAGAAAGTGAATTTAACCACTTATTAGAGTAAGATATACCGTAATTCAAAAAAAATTATGAAAGTAATTTTTTTTTCGAGGATTTTACTATCCACATGGATTTTTCTCCCATTTCTTCGTGACATTCAATGCAAACTTTATAATTGTTACTTGCAAATTTACATGTTATGTGTTAGGTTTTTGCTAGAGTACCACTAACATTCTAGAGGAAGAAGAAGAAATAGCATGTTAAACATCAAATTTTTTCTTCTGCTTCATCTCATCTTTGCAAAGACCCTAAAAGGGAAAAGTATAGTAATGGACCAACGTGTCCTTGATTATAGAGTCATGTTTAATGGACCACGTGCCTAAACTTATGATAAGTGTCAATTATTAGTTAAATTGCATATCATTTAGATATTTATTTTGCACTAAATCATTGTAAAAATAATTAGAGTTGCTCTAATTTTACATAGAAAAAGTGAAATTTAATGTATTTTGTACTATTTTGCAGGTAAAATGAAGTAAATTATAAAGTTGGTGCTGAGCTCTAAAAGTTGCAACTCAAGCCAAAAGATGAACCGAGAAAGTTAAATTTCAAATTTGCGGCTGAGCAACAAAATTTGGCACTTAACCCACATTTTAAAAAAACTTCACTGCAAAGAAACGTGAAGCTCAATATTTGAAGTTGAGCACGAATAGGAAACTTCCATTGTTGAACTACAAAAGATAAATGCCTAAGCTTCGAAAGAAACCCACTTTGAAAGGAAACCTCTATGGCTAAATGTGACGCCCCGACTACTATACTAAATAATTATTATTTGATAAAAAGATATGGAATTAATTTTTTTTTACCATAAGATTTTCCTTGAGAGAACATTAATAATAACATAACTTCATATCATATATATAGTTTACATCTCTGCAATTGTTCATGAAATATTACAAAAATATATATTTGTGTAATATTAAGAGTCATACATCAGAATAGAAGATTATTTATATTTTTAATATCTCCTAAAGATATTAATAGAAATTATCCATGAGTCAATCTTCAGAAGATCCACCAATAATATCCCGAATAACTCTCACTGAGCAGGTTCCTCTTCTACTCATGCAACAGGTACATATGAAAGAAAAATATGAAAGGAGTGAGGTCTTTATAAGCCTTAATTATCAATCTTAATAAACTCAACAAACAATACAGACATTGGGGGCCTAGATTTTGACCTACAACTACAAAACTTGATCTTATTTTACCAGAAATATGGATCCATATTCCACTTCTGATGATCCATTATGAACATCAAAAAGTTACTTTGGGAAGTGATTAGGTAGTTGAGTATTTCTCATAAAATACTGGTACAATCATAATTATTTCTTTCTTGAGAATATTAGCCATTTATCGGCCCGCAAAAGAGATATATACTCACTACCTAACCTTGGCGATGCTGAGTAGGTATCGGATAGTCCCAAGTTTGACCTATGAATATCCTAGTCCAGTGCGCTATTATGAACTATCCAGATATTCACCTACTTGGTAAAACTTCCTTAGACCCTACTATGGTCCCTGCCTTTCATCCTGGAGTGTAACAAACTATGACTTCCCAAATACAAACACTTTGACACTGGTTTAATCTCAACTTATTGAAACCAAACTTAACTCTTACTTAACTGACATACTCTTGAATATTTTCAAAGGTCATAAAATGTGATGACTACTATCAAATCATGTCATTGTATAAACTATACACAAAGAATATAAAATAACAATAAAATGTACATGTAATTTTCTTCTATCCAAGCTCACTGAATAAAATAATATTTACTTTAAATAAATAATTAGATAAGGATTAGAATGTTATAAATAAATATAATAATAAAAATATAAATTAAACAGGACTAGTGCGCAACTGGAGATATATTAATTGAAATACATAAACAGGACTAGTGCATAACTGGAGATAAATAAAATAAAATAAATAAATAAATAGGACCAGTGCATAACTAAAGATAAATTAAATAAAATAAATAAACAGGACTAATGCATAACTGGAGATTAAATAAAATAAATAAATATAACCAGTGCATAACTGGAGATAAATAAAATAAAATAAATAAATAGGACCAATGCATAAGTACTGAAGATAAATAAAATAAAATAAATAAATAGGACCAGTGCATAACTGGAAATTAAATAGAATAAATAAACAAGATCAGTGCATAATATGAGATTAAATAAAATAAATAAATATAAGAGATAATAAATGAAAAAGTTAAATAAAGATAAATAGAATAATATATGAATCAAAATAAATAAAAGGTTAATATAAAACCCATGAGTTTATCAAGATTAATATAAAAAAGCTTAATCTCATTCCCCTTTCCCTTATATTGAAGGACACACTAATAATATTTGTAGAGGACTAGGATCTCTTTGAATATTTGATCTAAACTTTCTCTCTCTATTTTCTTTCTTTCTCTCCTTTCTTTCTCACTTTCTCACTTTATCACTTTCTCACTTTCTTACTTTCTTACTTTCTTACTTTCTTACGTAACTCGCCTCGCCTTCACTCTTTCTACATTTCTTCCATGTATTTATAGGTTAGGATAAGATTCCTTTCATTAATGAAAAGTAATCCAAAACTTTCCAAAGTAATCCATGTAATACATGTGGATGATGTAATTTTAGGTCATCTTTCTTTCATCAATCATTTCTTTCATCCATTTAGAAGCCATGCATGTGCCAACTTGCCAAGTAATGAATGGATGCATTAAATGTAAGGTTATCACTTCTAATTATTCTTATCTTCCATGTACTTAGATAAAACTCCTTTAAATCTCCTTATCTTCTTTCTTTTTCTTTTATTTCTTTTCTTTTCTTTGTTTTTCTTTTTCTTTTCCTTTTTTTTCTATTTTTTTTCTTCTTATCTTCTCTCCTTATCTCCTTATCTCTTTAGAAGATTTTTTTTAATACACACCTATTTAATAATATTTTAATTAATATATTTTTTTACCTAATATTTTTTTTAATATATATATATACATATTTTATTAGTTTTGTTTTGTTTTTATTGTTATTTTTAATAAGTAAAAACTACATCATGATAAAATACAAAACATTAGTAAAAATATAATATTTTCTAAGTGTTTTATTTAAAATAAATAATACAGTTTATTAAAAAATAGGGATGTTACATTTCTCCCTTCTTGTTAGGAATTTCGTCCCCAAAATTCACGTGGTTGTAAAACGATGGGGATACATCTCTCTCATATTACTTTCTAATTCCCAAGTTGCATCACCTTCATCTTGTTGATTCCATAATACATTTACCAAAGGTATGTCCTTTCCCTGAAGTTGTTTAATCCTTCGATCTCCAATCCTTATAGGAAGCACATCATAGGTAAGGTTTTCTCGTATTTGTACTATATCAGGTTCTATCACATGAAAAGGGTCATGAATATATTTACGAAGTTGAGACACATGAAAAACATTGTGAAGTTTCGAAAGGTTTGGAGGTAAAGCAATTTGGTATGCGATAGAACCAATTATTTTAAGGATTTGATAAGGACCTATGAATTTAGGTGTAAGTTTTCTAGATTTGAGAGCTTTACCAACCCCAGTTACATGTTTAACTTTCAAGAAAACATGATCTCCTTCTTCAAACTCAAGGGGTTTCCTTCGTTTGTCATAGTAACTTTTATGCCTATCTTGAGAAATTTTCATCTTTTCCCTGATCATTTTAATCTTCTCAGTTGCTTGTTGAATTACCTCTAGACCCAAAACTAAGGAATTTCCATTCTCATACCAACACAATGAGGTTCTACACCTTCTCCTATATAGAGCCTCATATGAAGCCATTCCTATGCTTGAGTGGAATTTGTTGTTATAAGTGAATTCTATATGTGGTAGAAATTGATCCCAACTTTCTGTTTGTTCTAAAACACAAGCTCTCAACAAGTCTTCTAAAGATTGGATAGTCCTTTCCGACTATCCATCAGTTTGAGGGTGATAAGCTTAACTGAGCCTAACTTTTGTTCCCAAGGCTTTTTGTAAGCTATCCCAAAATCTAGATGTGAAACGAGGGTCTCTATCAGAAATTATACTAGAAGTACTCCATGTAGCTTGATAATTTCTTTTATGTACAAATGAGCTAACTTTTCTAAAGAAAATCTAATGTTAATAGGTAGAAAGTGAGCAAATTTTGTTAATGTATCCACAATGACCCAAATTGCATCATGACCTGACACAGTCTTTGGTAAACCTGCCACAAAATCCATGGATATGCTTTCCCATTTCCATTCTGGGACATCTAAGGGTTGTAGTTCCCCATAAGGCTTTCTAAGTTCAACTTTTTTTTCTGACATACTAGATAACGTGCGACGAACTCCACCACTGCTTTCTTCATCCCAGACCACCAAAACATTTTCTTCAAGTCTTTATACATCTTTGTAGCACCCCGATGAATACATAAGCTACTCTTATGAGCTTTCTCCATTATCAGCTTCCTGAACTCTTCTTTTGCAGGTATGCAAATTCTATCTCTAAACTTGATGATTCCATTTGAATCCTTGTGGAATTCAAATTCCTTTCCTTCAACTTTTGCTATTAACTTTTCTTGCAAAAATTGATCTCTTTCTTGAGCTCTCTTTATTTCTTCTAAGAATTCACTTGATATTTTTAACATTCCTAAGCATATGCTATTGGGTCTAAGTTTTACAGCTAAGTTCAAGTCTTTAAATGATTCTATAAGATCCAATTCCTTCACCATCATCATGGATGCATGTATAGACTTTCGACTCAAAGCATCGGCAACAACATTTTGTTAGTTTTGAAATGGTTGAAAAGCCAAAAAGGGGGGGTTCAATTGGCTAGTTAAAAATTTAGGCTATCTTTGCAAGCTAAAAACCACCATTAATTGAATCAAATAGATCACCAAGTTAGGATGCAAAAGGTGATGGACAGTATACTTTCAGTCGATCAAAAAAAGAGTTAACAGATTTATTTTACTAAATAGATTCTGTTATGATATAATCAATCGATTGAAACAGGAAAATAGTCGACTAAAATACGGAGAAAAATGCAGAAATGCAGATTTGATATTTAAACCAGAAACAATGCACAAGAATGGTCAAGATAGGTTCTAAGTGATTATACAAACATGCTTAATGCTGCAAATTTCATGAAAACATGCAAGATCATAAAAAAGATTATTAAAGCACAAGTTCTTTAAACTTTAAAATGAAAATGCAAGAGAGAAAGGTTAGAGAAGAGAGGACACCACGAGATTTTTATACTGGTTCACTCAAACCTGAGCTACATCTAGTTTGTCAAGGCAACCTGAGCTTGACTTTGCACTATTTCAAAAGTTTTACAAAGTATCCACCCTTACACTTCCAAAATATGCAAAAACACCATAAAAGACTCTTTAATCAGACAAGAATCACACCAGCACAGCAAGAACCCTCTTGCAGATCTGGAAAACCACCAGGCACACACACAAAGCTTGAGAAAGATCAAACATGAGTGGTAGCATAACCCAGCCTACCACAAACCACTTTCTCCAAGCTTCAAACCAAGCCAAAAGCTCCAAGAATTGATCCAAGATCAATATTCTACTGCTGCAAACTATATGATCACGAAGGAGAGAGTTTCTAGAACAAAATCGCGCTCTAAAATGATCAACCTACCTCTCTTTCGAAAATCACAGCTTTTATAGTCAAACTGTTACGAAATTCAATAGGTTGATTTTCAAATCAATCAGTTGATTTCACTTGACTTAAGTGAAATCAGTCGATTAAAAACTAAATCAACTGATTGAATTTGTTGTAGTTTAAGACTACTGTAGCCAACAGACTAAAAAAGACATTCAATCTGTTGAAAAACCATTCAACAGACTAAAAGAGACATTTTAACCTGTTGAAAAACCATTCAATAGATTAAAAACACAATAAAGACCAAAAACATCTAATTAATATTATAAGGTCTATAACATGAATTACAAAATTAAAATACACTTTCTAAATGATGTAACTACATGGAGAGCAGACGTTCCAACCTTGATCACCATGGATATCATCAAATCTCCTTTCTTTCATCGATGTAGGCTTCATTCCAATGGTAATGTCTCCAAGATAGTTCAAAAGAGCTTCATTCAATCTTCATCAAATCTTTAAGAAGCAAACCACATTGGCTTCTCATGTCAACAATCTCCCCTTGATTTGATGAAGCCAACCTCTATCTTCTTCCATCTATCTTCTTCTATCTTGCATTGCAAAATGCTTCAATTTGTTGGATACCAATTGATGAAGTGATACCTTAGCTTGAAGCTTGTGAACCTGAAAGACATTTACATCAGCAATACACACAAGCTAGCAAGTATACAAATGTGATCATGCTCCCCCTATCAATAATATGGGTTCAAATACAGATTTGATTATTGATTCCAATTTTAATGCTTAGTTCAATGTGATTATTAAAAGTGGTTTCCAATTTTCCAATTTTTCTCCCTCTTTGCATTCATCAAATAGAACAAATGCATAAACGTAACAAGAATTGCATATCCTTTCATTAATATTTGAACATAATACAACAAGCACAAACTGAAACAGACAAGAAAAATCATAAAGTTGATATAATCAGCTGATTGAAAATAAAAACAACCAACTGAAACAGACATAACTCAAACTGAAAAATCACAAACACAAGGATGCAATGCATGATCCTAAACAACCACCACGATCAATCATCCTGAGGATCATTTCTAGTTTGCAATGAGTGGAGCATATCATGGATATCATGAATTTGGCTATCTAATGCATTGAACCTCTCATTGCAATAGTTGTGATGTTCATGTTTGGCACAGTGAGCTCATGCAGTTGGTTCAGCACCATCCTCTCAAAATGTGAGTACATAAGGCCTCTATCCTTAGGAGGGTTGTAGGGAATCAAGTCCATAGGTCCAACAATTGGTTCTTCCTCTTGATTTGCACCACTTGGATCAACTTCATGGTCATGTGCACCACCAACAACAGCTCCAACAGTTGTCCATCCATTTTCCACCTTGAGAAAGACCATTTTGTGCAGATTTTAGTTGGAGGTATGGTTGAACAGTCCAGTTGACTCTTCTAGCTCATCCTCTACATCAATGCCAAAGTATTCAATGAATTTAGACACCAAAACCACATATGGCAGCCTAAAATTCGTGAGCCTCTTGGCTTTGAGCATGTGATCATGAAACACAGGGATCCAATCCACTTGGATGTTGTTTTGAATGTAGTACATGAGTATCAAATCTCCCTCATTCAATGTTGAATGGTTACTACCACGTGGAACTATGATTTTTGTGACTATTATAGCAAGAAGCCTTTGATCCACCTTGAGACCACCAACATGGAAGTGTTTGATTTCAGCAGCAGGATTCCTCAAGCATTGGCCATAGTATTGCATCTTGTTGAATTCTGGAACAGCCCCAGTTTCACCTTTCCTAACTTGCACACCCCTTGATTTGAGTCCAACCACATCTTTCCAAGCTATCTTATTGATATCCATTTGAACACCCTTGATGCTGGACAACAGGACATCATTTTTGAACTCCAAGTTGGTGAAAAACACTTTCACCAAGTCTTGCTAGATTTTCCCTAAAAGTTCAAGGAAGGACTTCAACTTTTAATGCTTTAGTTGTTGGAATAGACTCTCAAAGTCTCCGGCCCTTAGCCATGAGAACCTCAGCACCTTAGAAATGTTGATCTGCTTCCTATTCATCTCAATGAGGAACACTTGAATGTTGTCCTCATGATCCTCAAACCATGCTTCAATTCTTCCATGGCTTTCATGATTTGGAGACCTTGGGGTAGGAGGAGTGGAGTGCTCATCATCAGATTGGATAGCCCTTTGGGAACGACGAGGCATGATGAGTGTTGGTGTGACTGTTTCTAAGAGATGTATGATGCAAATGCAGCAATACAAGTGCAATATTTATAATTGAACCAACTGATTTTTAGAAACAGTTGATTAAATTGTGCAGATTTTTCTAATTAATTTGTTTTAGGTTACCCAAATCAGTTTAATGAAGTCCAAAACAGTTTCTCACGCATTCATGATGTTTTTAATGTGTTTTTATGAGTGAATCAATCAGTTCAGATCATGTAAGCTGCATGCAAATTGGAATTGTACACTAGAATGCTTTTTGGTCAAACAAATCAGTAAAAGTAACACATGGCTAATAAAATGGGCAGTTAAGAGCAGATAGTACCTGACAAAAAGATGCTTTCTTTGACTAAGTCAGCTTAACAATTCAATTCGTGAGTAAATGCACAGGTTAAGTAAAATTAACACGTTGAAAAACAAAATCAGTCGACTAAAACAGCATCAGAGCATCAGAGATTAAAAACAGAATCTGGTTAGGTGAAATTAGTTGACTGATTTTGAAAATCAATCGATTGAAAATCGTAAAATTTAACTTCATTTTTCCAGATTCAGTTTTAATGAAATCAACATACTGAATTGTGAACACAACAGATTAAAAATCATACCAGATCAATTTTTCAGCATTCAATGACAATTTAAGTGGAATAAACATGTTCAAATATAGAATTAATAGGTTGATAGATCATGTTTTCGCAAATAGGAACAAATTTAAGTGAAATCAACACGTTGAAATGCAAAATCAACAGGTTGAATATGATAGTTTTCAACTTTTGCATGCAACAACAGATTTTTATGAAACCAATGCATGAATACATAAGATTAACACATCAGACCACATTCTTAATGTCTAATATACCTAGTTCAGTTCTTAGCTTGTTAAACCTATCTCTAGCCAATGGTTTTGTAAAAAAATTCGTCAATTGATTTTCAGTTTTAACAAATTTGATTTCACAATCTCCCTTTTGTACATGATCACGAATGAAATGATGCCTAATCTCTATATGCTTGGTTTTAGAATGTTGTATTGGATTCTTGGTTAAGTTGATTGCACTAGTATTATCACAATACAAAGGTACCTTGCTTAACCTTACACTATAGTCCAAAAGTTGATGTTTCAACCATATGATTTGTGCATAGCCATGTCCAACAACAATATATTCAGCTTTAGCTGTGGAGAGTTTCACACATGCTTGCTTTTTGCAATTCCATGAGATTATACTTGATCCAAGCAAATGGCAAGTACCACTTGTGCTTTTCCTATCCAATTTGCACCTTGCATAGTCCGAATTTGAAAAGCCACTAAGAATTATGTTAGACTCACATGGATACCATAAACCAACATTGGTTGTTCTTTTCAAGTACTTTAGAATCCTTTTTGCAGCCTTAAAGTGTGATTCTTTTGGATTTGCTTGAAACCTAACACATAAGCATACTCCAAACTGAATATATGGCCTACTTGCTGTAAGATAGAGCAAAGACCCAATCAACCCTCTATATTTGGTTGAATCCACTGGTTGGCCAGCCTCATCTACATCCATAAGACAATTTGTTGCAATTGGAGTGGTAGCTTCCTTGCAATCCTCCATTTTGAACTTTTTCAACAAGTCAAAACAATATTTTGATTGACTTAAAAATGTTCCATGCTTGAGTTGCTTGACTTGCAGCCCTAGAAAGTAGGTAAGCTTACCCATCATGGACATCTCAAATTCACCCTGCATAGCTACAACAAATTCTTCACACAATGTGTTGTTATTTGAACCAAAGATGATATCATCAACATACACTTGAACAAGTATAGCATCATTACCATGTTTTCTAATGAACAGTGTTTTATCCACTACACTTCTAACATAACCTTTTGATAAGAGAAAATTGCTTAGCCTTTCATACCATTGTCTTGGTGCTTGTTTCAAACCATATAAGGCCTTTTTCAATTTGAAAACATGGTTAGGATAGAGATGATCCTTAAACCCATGAGGTTGTGAAATATACACTTCTTCATTTAGGAAACCATTCAAGAATGCACTTTTCACATCCATTTGATGCAATTTAAAGTTACACATGCAAGCATATGCTAAGAGTAATCTCACAGCTTCTAGCCTAGCTACAGGTGCA
>Ga0214542_1003858_pt1 | contig 30084 bp, 44 predicted proteins | sample CNSS1metaG_FD_160096 | JGI IMG/M metagenome (GOLD analysis project Ga0214542, IMG submission 160096) | Root nodule microbial communities from cowpea collected in UCLA plant growth center, Los Angeles, California, USA - CNSS1 | ecosystem: Host-associated > Plants > Roots > Nodule | place: USA...
ACCTGCGGAGCGATAGCGCATAACGACCGGATTATTCTGCCGTATGCCGTCTCCGACACTTATTCGCACTTCGCTACGATGAAGGTCTCCGCGCTGTTGCAGGCCATGACGTAAATCTGGCGTCGGGCGGTGCGATTTGTCCGTTCGAGGGAGAATCCCATGGTTCGGAGACCTGCTATTTCGTTCAGGCATTCAATGTCGGCCGAGAGCTACAGGGATATCGTCATCGATCGCCCCGGATCGGTCACGGCAACCGCCCATGCAATTCGTCTGGACCCCAATGCCCGGGCTCAGTTGATCTGGCGATATGACGGCCCGCCAGGATGCCTGACTCGTATCTCACTGGATCGCTGACATCGGACCCGGACTCTCACCTGTTCGGGGCGCATCCCTCCGCCGGACCAAGGCGACCTTGATCTATCCCGAACCGGCAACCTGTGAGCATTACAGCGTCTTCTGGGGCACACGAAAATCGAGCGTACCGTCCGCTATCTCAGCATCGAGGTCGACGGTGCCCTGGCGGTAGCAGAACAGGTAGGCGTCCGACTGGAAGGTAGAGCGGATGCGCTCTGCTCTGCCCTCGCAGACGGCTTCGGGCCAGAAGATGTTAGAAGCACCGGCTGAGATTGCCGATTCGCACTAGTCCGTACGAGGAGACCACCGTTATTTCTTCTTTGCCGGCCCGCAATCCGGCTGCCAGGCGGCCTCCTTGCGGCTTGGCGCCGCAGCGATCACCTTCGCCTTCTCCTTCTTCGGTTTCTTGGCTTCGCGATTGCCGCGTTGTTCTCCCTTGGCCATGTAGGTCTCCTCTTGAGGTTTCTCTTGGGGTTTGAGTTCGTCCAGTTCGTCAGATTGCAGCACGCGGCCGCGCGGCGTGCAGACGCGCACGTCTATGTAACCGTCGCGCAGCAGCTTTCGCGCCAGCCGCAGCGCGAGGGTCGCGCTGCCGCGGCCGTGGTTGGCGCAGCCGTATTCGTTCTTTCCAGTGACGAGGTAGGGCACGCGGATCGGCCTAGCCATGGAACAGCGCCGCCGCGGCGACAAGCAGCAGAAGGAACAGGGGAACGATGACGGGCGGAACGATCCATTCCGAGGCACGAAAACGCGGCATCGCATGCTCCTGCACGAGCACGACGAAGTCGTGCTTCAGTGACTAGCCTCTCGGCGGGAGCGCACGTGACCCTCAGTCACCGGTCGATGCCGTAGCGGAACATGCGGTGATGGGAATGACCTTATGCCTGCATCACGCCGATAGCGAGGACTAAAACGCCGCGCGCCCGGTGGCCTCGATAGTGCTGGCTATTGCCCTGTTCAGAGCGCATGGTCGTGATCGCCGGTGTCGGGTGGGGCGGCTATCGCAGGAAGGCAGGCGCGCATGACCACCCGTTCGCGGCGGGAAACCGTCACATTCAAGAATCCGTTCCACATCCGCGGCATCGCGCGGGAATTGCCGGCGGGCCCCTATGAGGTCGTCACCGACGAAGAGATGATCGACGGGTTGTCGTTTGCGGTCTGGCGCCGTGTCGCCACCATGATTACGGTGCCGTCCGAAGCGGTGCAGGGCGCGACAGAGATGCGCTCGATTGGTTCGGTCGACCTCGCGGACGCTCAACGCGCCGATGTGAAGCGCCGATGACTGACATCCCGGTCGAGCTCGACAAGCACCGCGGCATAGCCGCGCAGAAGGCCACCGACCTGCGCCGCGCGCTGGCCGAGGTCGAGAACAATGTCAGGGAGCTGCGCGAACGCGAGTCCGATCTCGAAAACCGCCTGATGACGGTGCCCGCCACCTCATGGCCTGATGCGGCGGTGAAGGCGCGCTATCTGCTCAACCTTTACGTTGCGAGCCTCCCCGCCGAGGACACGCGCCACCGCGCCCTGGTATCGGCGCTGTTCGACGATTTCCTCCGGCTGGGCGGGGAGCGGCCGCTTTATCGGTCACGAGTATGACCGGATGATCGTACGGTTCTCGATGCACGACGGTGACAAGGAGATTCCTTGCGCGATAACGACCACTGCGATGGACTATCTTGAGCGCGGCCCGCAAGTCCGGCCCGAGCAGCGGGAAGCCCAGTTCATCCGCCTTCGGGACCGCATCGAAGCGAGCACCGCAATCAAATATCGCGCGACGGAGTTCGAAGGCACCCCGCCCGGCATCGTGCTGCGAGGCATCGATTTTAGGCCTTAGGCAGGGCTGCAACAAGGCACACTTATGTATGCGGGCTGCCTTGATGCCTAAGGGTCGCCTTGTCGGCTTCCAGCAATTCGATGGCGCATCGGATCATCGCCAGGCTAAGGGTGTCCATCCCAGGTGATATCAACACGCGAAGATGTTCAATCTCGTTGTCTATCTGGTCGCACTTATTGCACATGTGCATCCCACCACTTCGAGCGGGAGCAACAAGCTCTCGGTCACCGATAGTGCCCACGGATTCGGAAAGGTGATTAAGCTTAAAGCCGATCTTCGAGCGGCGTTCCTAAAAAGCCATATGTCCCCATCGGCTGCCAGATGACGCATCCAATGGCTTACGACCTCAAAGCAAAAACGCCGCCCGCTTAAATCAAGCGCAGGCGGCGGCTTACCAGCCCCGGGAGGGTGAGAGTAAAATCCCGATAAAGGTTTGTCTCCACTTGGCATGCTGAAGTTCAACACGTCGGCCAAGAAAGACCAAAATTCAAGTGGGCGGCTGTAGTCCCGGTGAGGACAACCAGTTGTTAATCTCCCCGGCAACATCGATCTGCCGGGCTTTTCGCAGAAGCTCCGTGCGGCGGACGCCAGCAGGCATCCCGTTGGCCTGTAGGCGGAGATTGATCGCCTCTTGCGCGAGGCGGTATTCGAATGTCGAGGATTGTCCTAGGGACCGTTGAGCCGGCATGTCTAACGCTCCGCTGCGGGGGTGAGCGGGAGCGCAACTTGCGTTCACACCACCGATAGATGCTATGGGCCGTTCGATGGCAGTGGGACAGTGCGCCTTTATCTGTCGAATAGCGAGCGCTTTGTACGGGTCCTGGCAGGAACTATTTGCGAATTGCCGGAAGCTAGTCGATGGTCTGTAATGCAGTACTGGCCGGGAGCAACTCTCTTGCAATTCTCCGCCCTGGCGCCGACCTTTCTGTGATCCGCACTTGCGCCTTGCGACGCCGGCGTCGAGAGGCAACGTGCCGAGGACAGAGGCCACATTCAAATTGAAGCAGAAGCTGCAAGCCGAGCGCTTCTATTGGCGTTGCTGATCTCTGAGCGATCGGCTGATCGCTCGTTCGACTTCGCTGACAGCCTCCGCTCGATTGAAGGCAATTCCGGTTCGGGGTGACCGACCGTCTCGCTCAAACGACCATTTCCAGCCGGGCGGATTGATCGTCTGGACCACCGTATATTTAATGCCCTGATGTTCCATGCGCGATCACGACTATGGGGCTAAAGCAACCGTACACGGCGACAAACCTCGGTTACTCAACATCGCTTGAAGTCTTCTTCGAACGGTCGGCGCGGACCGCTTTGAATTCCGCTGGCCCGTCAAGCGGGCGCTGTCTTCTGGCCGATTGGTCCTTAGCATCATCGCTCGTTATCTTCAGGCTCTCTCAATAGGCGCGCATGTTCGGAAGCAAAACTCAGCAACCGCGGCAAATATTCTTTAGCTTCGCGGCGGTTCGGGTTTCTTCCGCAAGAAATGGATCCTTGTAGTCTGACGACGAGCCAACGCCGGCTTCGGTGGGCTTCCTGGTTTTTGGAGGAAATGCCGCATCGTAGCAGGAGAGGCGTGCGCTGATGCTTTCGATCGCGCGGCAGTTCGGCTCTGCGGCAAAAGCTGCTTGCGTGAATGGGCCCAGTGCCGATGCCAGCAAGAGCGCCGCGGTCCATGTGCCGCTTCGAACCATCCTCACGCTGGACACTCCATGGCTATTTGGTTTTACTCGCCCAGGTGGGACTCTCGCCGGTCCAGGCCGGAAGAGCATCCCATTCGGACCAACGCATCCGGCGCTCCTCACCTCCGACCCTCACGAAAACAAAGGGCGCATCGTCCCGGCCAGTCTTCGAACCAACGAAGATTGCCGGAACCCCGTAGGCATCCCTAATGATTGCCGTGTTTGCCATTTTGGGCTCCCGTTTGGCCTGAACTGGCTCAACGCCCCGGTTTGCAGTTCTGACGCATGGTGATTGAACGGACAGCGCTATAAAATGGCCGTCACCGCAATCAGCAGTACGAGGAAGACCGGTACCAACAAAGGTGGTACGAGCCACTCACGAATGTCGAATTTGTCGGAATTTGACATCTGACCGCCTTCTCTTGGGTTGAGGCGGGAGCGCAACGCTCTCAGTCACCGATAACAGCCACGTAGCGCGCGGTGATGCGAACTGTGTAGCAGTCTTCTAACCAATTAGCGAGGTCAATCTCAGCCGCCTGGACAGCGGCGCTTGATCTGATGGATATATTTGGCCGCAAGATCGCCGCGACGTTGTGCCGTCACTGGATCATCAACTTGGTTTGCCAGCCTGCGGCACTGCTCGACTTTCGCGATGATCGCGGCCGCATTTGCCGATCGACGCCTAGCATCCGTTCCGTCATCCCACCCGCCTAGGAAGGAGCGCCCGGCTCAGCAAGAAGCGCATTCTAAGCAAGGCTTCTTTTGCTTCGTTCGTGGGAATTGGTAGGCGGCAAGCCGGAACTATCTCAGCCGAAAGGCTAAAGAGATCAGGAACGGAATGCCTAGGCACGACTTGGATTCATGAGATCGTTGCTCGCCGTCAACTACACGGCGCATGTCGCGGATAGCCAAAGGTCCTACAACTGGCCCCGCTGTTCTCAGATACAAGCGCTCGCGCAGATAGCCCAAAAGTTCCGGTCTCCAGTTCCATTGAACGAGCAGCCATGCTCGCAGGCAGAAAGCCAGCGGGAGGGGCAGGTGCTTTGCCGAAGGAGACTTCGCTATGCCCGACCGCATTGACATAGACCACAAGCACAGCCGAGCGATTCTTAAAGTGATTGGGCAGCAGCTGCGCGTGTCGCTGAAGCTTGAGCCGGAACAACCGGAGAGTCTCAGAGCGCAAATCGAACGGCTTCGGGAATTGGAGGAACGCCCACCAAATCGTTCGCGTTGATGAGCGTGGTGCAAAGGCCGCTGAAGCCGGCTGTTTTTGAGATTGTCCCGTCAAAATTAAAACAACGATCTCGGCCAAGAAGTGACGCTTAAAGAAGGCGAACGTCGCCTATGGGTCGAGCGGCAATGCTCTGGCTGATCGTATGATTTCCGCTTGACCGTCAGACGCTGACATCTGCCGTTATGGACAAACACGTTGGTTCAAAGAACCGCCGCCGGTCGGCACCGCACCACACCTCACTGCGCTTCGGCACGCTCCCACACCGTTTGCACAATCCTTCCATATGACGTTCACGGATTCGCGAATTTCATTTCGCCTAGCATCGAGAGACGTCATGAGTGAATAAGCCCGCCAAGAAGATGGGAAAGTTGATCCTTTGGGAAGGATCGATTCTTCGAGCTAAACCAAAGCGGCTTCGAACGGGGGCGGGAGCGCGATCGGTCTCTCAATCATCGATAGATGCCACAGGACCGTGCGGCAATGGCCTAAGACACTCGTCAGATTCCGGAGTCCGGTCAAATCGGAGAGGAGGCGTTGTCGATCCACCTAAGTCCTGCCGAAAGCCCAACGGCGATCACCTCCAGGCTCGCCGTGCGATTCCGTGCCGCCGAGCCGGGACATGGCGAGCTCAAGTTGGAATACCCGATTTCGGGCTTCCGCCATGCGCAATTCGGTTTGTGCCCGAAGCTCCACGCTACGGTCGATTGCGCGCTGAGCCCGCTCGAATAGCTCCAGGGACTGTTCACTGAGCGGCTCGGACATGGCGCACTCCCCTTGCAATGTGGACTGGAGCACAACGGTCCCTCTCGGCCCCCCGACGCCCACGCGACAAGCCTTGGCCGGTGATGAGCAGTAAACTACTCCATGTCGCCTCGATGGGAAAGATTTTCGCGAACCGAAACTGCCAGTGCTTCGGTCCCAACGGAAACCAGACGATAGTCCAACAACTCCCAGGGAGTGCCGGATGCGGGCTCGCAGCTAGCCACAAGAGCCGCGTCCAGCCGTCGCACGCTCCGTGATACGGCGAACGAGTAGTGTCGTTCCAAGACATTTCAGCAACCGCGGTGAACAGCTATGTATTTCCTAACGCACAGTCTCGGTCCGGCTTGCTGGCACGCTCGTCAACTCTTTGTCGCTGCGCTTGCGAGCTCAGTTTCGATCCCGGTGGCACAAGCCTTGGCGAACGAGTAGTCCATGCTCGTGGATGCCACATTCTTCACGAATTCACTGACGACGTTCTCTCTGGAGTAAGCACTTGCCGCCTTGAATTTGGCGAGAGCGCCGTCTGCGGCTGTGAACTGAGCGACGCAAAGCGGTACCAGAACGGACATCCGGCCGCTGGTCTCCGCCGTGGTGCGTATGATTCTGGCGCTTTCCCCCGTGACCCAACCGCCCCACATGAATCCAATCGCCATGGTAGCCACCGCGCCGAACGCGATTCCTTGGAGGAAGCGGGTCCGTGCCTCGCCTTGCAAGATTGCAGGAAGTTTCATGAAGGTCGCCTTTCTTGGGCGCGCACAGAGACGCACGTGCGACGCTGACGCGCTGTGATAAACACAATGTTATGATTGCGCCTTCCGATGGCACGTGAGCTGCTGCTACGACGACTGGCGGCGACTTCGGAAGTCGCTACTTCATGGGCAGCTTCGAGGTGAGCATTTTGCTAACCTATACACCGACGCTATATGGCTAGCTCGATGGTGTAAAGGGCGTTCTGTTCTGCGCCATCCCGACGAACCCTTCTCCGCAGCGTGCAATTCGTGAAGAATAGTCATGACCCGCTTCTCGCTCATTCGCGGGAGCAACGTCACGGTATTGGCACCTGACATTTCGAACACTGAAAGCTGCTGGTCACCGGATCAATGCAGGCAAAGCCGAACGGCACATGGTCGGCGCGGGTAGCGGTTTCCCCCCTCACATAGGTGTAGCCGTCCGCCTGTGAGAGCCGTGCCACGTCCAGCCTCCCACAACGTGGACACTCAAGGTCCACGGTCCATTTGTCGCGCAGGGTCTCGCGCGTGGTCATTCGCGGCTTTTTGGCACGGAACCACGCGACCCCAGCTCATCGGCCTGGCCAGAATCGATGAATTCCTGGGCCTGCACCTTGGTGGCGAAGGTGATGAGTCCATTGCCGACTACACCACCCTCGAGGAGTTCGGCCACTGCATATTTCCCTCCAATGGAGGGGCAAGTCGTACAGCCGATGCGGTTTTTCATTCGTGGAATATGCGCCGTGGCCGGCCAACATGCCAGCTCGAACCTAACCACAATCGGAACTGACTCAGCGTCCAATGTTGAGGAATGCTTGGAAGTCGGCTAGCTTGGCATCATCACCGATCCGATCTGGGCATTTCCGGTGACAGAGAGACGCTACAGCGCTCCCGCCTTATCCGGGAGCAATTGCATGCGTAGGTACTTTTTCGATCAGCGCGAAGGTGACGAGATGATCCCCGACGAACAGGGGATAGATCTCGTTTCAATTGAGGCTATGCAGCACGAAGCAACTTTGGCGCTTGCACACTTGGCCAAGGATGAAGTTCGCCTATGTACAATCGATGCTCCTGCACGCCGTCTTGCAATCAACGTGCGTGACGAAGATGGACCGGTCCTACGGGCGACGTTCACCTTCGAGATCAGACGTTTTCAGTGAGGCCGTATCCGACTCTCGTTCGGGCGGGAGGTCGTAAGGAGAACAGTGGGCGCGACCATCGGCGGCACGTGAGCGATTGGCGCAAGAATCCAGGCTTCCCGTCAATCCGCCAATAAGGCCCGCCGGGTTACGTCGCATCATCGCGAAGCGAGGCAGGCGATCGTTCGCTACGCGAACGAATTCAGAGACACATGGCGAGTTCCGTTTTGGGTCATGAACGACCAAACTCACTCTGAGCACAATAGTCCGCTTTCGGGTGCATAGCGACCAGTTGAGCTTGGCGCCGAACCATGATTCAAGCTCTCCACGTCGTCAGGGCTCGAATCATGCGCTACGAACTCGCCGACCATGAATGGACCGCCATCAAACCAATGTTGCCGAACAAGCCGCGTGGCGTTCCTCGGGTGAACGACAGACGGGTCCTGAATGGCATCTTCTGGGTCCTCCGATCAGGAGCACCCTGGCGTGATCTGCCGACGGCGTTTGGCCCATACACCACTTGCTGCAACCGCTTCGTTAGGTGGCGGCGCGCCGGTGTTTGGGGCCGTATCATAGAAGCGCTTGCCACTTCCCATGATGCCGCTGTCCAGATGATCGACACCTCCATTGTCCGCGTGCATCAGCATGGAGCCTGCATCACAAGGAACCAGCGCCAATCGATGGGAAGGTCCCGCGGCGGCTTGACGAGCAAAATCCATGTGGTGGTCGATGGCAATGGTCTGCCTGTACGGCTGGCGCTGAGCCCGGGTGAGGCCCATGACGTTCGACTCGCCGGAAAACTGCTGTCTCGTCTGAATCCGGGTCAATGCTGCTTGCCGACCGTGGCTATGATGCGGACTGGATCAGGGAGCTTGCCATGAAGAAGGGCGCGTGGGCCAACATCCCGCCGAAAAGCAATCGCAGCGATCCGATCTGCTTCAGCCCCTATCTCTATCGTGTCGCAACCAAGTCGAGCGGTTCTTCAACAAGATCAAACAATGTCGTCGGGTGGCGACGCGCTACGATAGGCTCGCCGCGAACTACCTCGCATTCGTTCAACTCGCGTCAATCAGGTTATGGCTGCGCCTTAATGAGTCCGCGTCCTAGTTGGCGCCCGGCGCTCAAATGGCAGACTTTTCTGTGCTTATGGTCAAACCTTAAGCTTGTCGACGGTATTAGACCTAGGTTCGCTAGACACGATGGACAGAGTCCGTCTGTATTGGACGATCATCGTCATTGAACCAGTCCGATGACAACCGGGCGATCGTATTTCGAACCCGACTGTATAGTCGTTTGGCAAACCTAGCATCTGCTGCGGAACGATGATGCCGAGATTCGGCAACAGAGCAGGTTGTTCTTTGAAGATCGGCATCTGATGGCTCGGAGAAAAGGAGATCCGATAGGGGGTCACGTTTACTCCACCCCAATCAGTGGGCGCTAGACGCTCATATTTGTTGCCGAGGACCTCCAACCTAGAATCAACAAGCACGAGCGCGACAACGTAGAGCGCCGGCTCGTGTGAGTGGTTGAAGATGATAGGACTAAGACCTATTGGAACGTGGTGCTCTTCCGCCAAGAACTTGATTTGCGCGTGCTTGCTCACGCCCTCGAAGTAAAATTCCATAGTCAGGTCGGGATAGGTCGTTCGTCGAAACATGTCCCGAACTTCGTAATGCTCCATCGCGAGTCGGTTGAAGTTGTGGCGTCGGTAATATCGACCGTCCACTTGATGTGGATCTCCCGTCGTCGGAGATATATCGAGCACGACCGCCACACGTCCGGTGGAGAGATGAATATGACGCGGTTTCACATTCAGCTTCGGTGTCACGTGCTGCTGTAAGACTTGCTCGAACCAAATTTCCGGGTACTCGCGGGGATCGAGCCCTACATCAAGCCCGTCCGGCTCGTGATCTTTGTTCTCCTTCATGCCGTAGATAATTTGCCCGCCGTCTGCGTTGGCGAACGCCGAAGCGTCTCGCGCCATCTCCATCTTCTTTCTGTCGTCCCTTCTATCGACGGCATCAGAAGCCTTGTATTCAAGATGCAGACTCTCCTTTACGAGACCGGCATGTAGGGCAATTAGGTCAGCCTCAGTATCGAGCATGAGTATTGGACCATGGTTGAACGACTTGCAAATACCAGCATTTCGGAGCGCCTCGTAGCCACATCGATACCAGGCCTTGCCTAAGCTTGACCAAGGAACGAGTAGATGCCCTGATAGATCATGCTGTTTGGCGTCATCGCCCCGGTATGATTGCCGAAAAAGGCCTTGGTTCCCGCCCAAGCCGCGCCAAGGTAGTTATATCCTGGCCTGAATGGCTTATTGAGAATAGCTTTCGCCTGTTCGGCAGTAACTCCGCCTTTATTGTGGACATTGCGGTACGCAGCCACCCACATTCCTCTGTTTCGAAAGGTTGTGATGGGAACGTATCGAGTGCCTGCTGTTACGGTCTCGCTAATAAAGCCATCTCCATCGTATATGGCGACATGGCTGAATGGCCCATGAGTGTACCAAGCGATAAAGCGACTTAGCGGGTCACCGGGCATGGCAGTAAAGAGACAATCCATCGGACTCAGCGAGGCGACCATTTGCTCCCAAGCAGCCGCGTACTCAGTACTCGTTTCATAGGTGGGCCGAGCGGGAAAGAGGTCTCCCATGATGAATGGCGACATGTTGAGCTGGGAATACGCACTGAGACCAGCGCTGACATAAGCTGGTTTTTCGATGTGCCTTAGAAAGTAGTTGGCCACGAGCTGGGGGTCATAGCCACTTGCGGACCGCCGCCGCTCTAAGTTTTGCAAATTCCAGATATCGCTCATCAACAAGATACGAACACCGCGCCTGAAATATACGGCCCGCTGACTGTCAATAACTACAGCGGCTTGGTTCGTTCCCGCATCGCTCAAAGGCTCCGTACTCTTTGGATCGAAGAAGAGAATAACATCACCAACCTTGGCTTCGTCCATTGCGCGCCAAACTCTCATAGAAACATTGTCAGCCAAGTTTGCTCGACTTCGAAATCGGGAGCAAGCGGGAGCGACCCAGGCGGAGGGCATCGAGCTAGGGTGTGTCAGCATGTCGGTCGAAAGTCCACACGGCTCTACTCTTGATCTTCCTCCGGAACGAGGGTCCACACCTGCCGCAGCGGTAGTTCTGCTCTGAGTTCTTCAGGAAGCCGATCGTATATCTGTAAGAGTGCGTCAATGATCTCAGTTCGCCCCCATAGACGCACGCGGAAATAGAGCTGATTTTTTCGAGCTTCCACCACTGACGTGAAGCCGGACCAGCTGACGAGCAAGCCGTAGTCTGCTTGCGTATCTTGAATTGATCCGATGAGGGCCTGAAGCGTCGGCTGATCGGCTGTGCCTGATTTCACTTGGACGATAATGCGAGGCGGATCGAAACCGAGAGGCCCACGACCAGCGACAATGTCTATGCCCCTGTCCGGCCCCGGAGGAGAAACGTTGACCAGGTAGCCTTGGGCCTTCAAAATTTCGGCCACCAATCTGGTCAGGTCGTGTCCCGCAAAGTGGCTCGCTATGTACTTCTCAATTTGGTCTCGGCCAATTTCCGCCAAGTCGACGTCTTCGACTTCCGCGTCACTGCCGTCACTGGCCGGTGAAGATGATCTTGTTGAAAGCGCGGCACCTTCATACCCGGGGTCTTTTCCCGTCCTTAGGGTTGCCTCCACCCGATTCAAGGCATCGTTCCGGCTGATCTCGCACACCGTCATGGCGGCACCGAAGCTGTACAGCAGATCCTGCCGGAAAGCGGAGCGCGGAAGGCCTTCCTTCAGCCATCTAACGGGGCGCCCTGGCAAACCAGATTTGTCTTCGTAAGACCCGGTGATCTCGCCGATGGCAATTTCGCGCTTTGTCTTAAACGGTACGATAACGAGATCACCCACCTTAATCGTGTTGCAGAACTGGTTCAGCTGAGCCGCAAAGTTCCGGAGAGTATTCGCTTTACTGTCGGGAAAAACCAGCTTCAATTTATCAAAAACCGCCTCCCGGTCCCTTGCGTGGCTCAAGTCTCCCGTCCTGAAGCCGAGCAGCAGTTCGTTCGCACTGAGCGCATGGGCTTCTTGCTCTCCATGCCGACCAAGACGCACAAGCCACAGCCGTTTCATTTGTTAGCTCCAAGACAAAGCATACGCCACGGGTAGAGCGACAGCATTCCCAAGAACATCGGTCACGACTATTCTCGGAAGCGGTTCTTCACCGCACGCAACGCCTACCCTTCGTCGACCTGCGGCAGCAGCGAGATCAGGACCTCTATCATCACATCCGCATCCTTCGGACTCACTTCAACGTTGAGATCGCCATGAACGACGGCATTTCTAACTCGAACGAGCTTGCGCAGGATCTTCGCGGAATCAGGCCCTAGGTCGCCTGACTGTGAAAGCCATTCAATAATTTCACTTGGTATCATTGCTTTTCGCGAGGTCCCTACATCCGCATGCAACCTCCTTGCAAGGGCTTCGAGTGCGCTCCAAGCCATAAGAAAGGCGGCGCGATAGTGGCCACCCTCCTTCAGCGCTAGAACTTCTCTCACGGCCTCGATAATTGCGATCGAAGACGGCGTATGAAAGGTGTCGCCCTTAAAACTGGACGTATAGAAGACCTGAAACTTCCAATTGGGTTGCCGCTCGACGATTTCAGCAATCTCGGAGAGCCTTCGATCCATTGACGGCCCACGGGACCGTATCTCAATGACGACCGATCCAGTATCGGATATCGCCAGAGCATCTGGCCGATAGTTGCCCAAGAACGGCGGCACAAGTGATCCGCTCGGATGAGGCAAAAATGTGTATCCTTCTTTCTCGTATCTACTTCGAAGCACACGAAGGATGTCCGCTTCGCTTTTTTCGGTCAGCTCAGTCATCGCGTTCACTCGTTCGCAGAACTGGAGGTGTCAATTCTAATATAGACACAGGGCGGTTCGCTTTCGATCACCCTAGCCAACGCGGGTGTCGGATCATCAATCTCAAAAAGCCCGTCACCTTCAAATTTCTGCACGATCACTCTCTGAATTTGGCGATCATCGACGTAAATGGGACCGATCATGCCGTCGATTATAAGCTTCACGATATTATCCACATCCCCTTGCATGGGTCCGAATGGAAAATAGTAGATCGTAACGAAAACTGGAGAGCTGGTAGCCCAAGTCCCGTGCCCAGCAGCATCGCGTGCGGCCTGTTTTACCTGCTGCTTCCAGTTCTCCTTGGAGGCGCTGTTTTTCGATTGAACGGAGACCGGGGTCCGCTCAATCGCGAACTCAACAGGGAACTTAATTTCTATATCCCACTCCTTGAGCGCTTTCGCACGGGCATGGATTATACTTACAATCAGAGCCCTTCGCTCTCGCAGATCGCTTTCCGCCCCCATGACGCACTCACCGATTGCATTGTGAGCTAACTATCACAGATGAAGCTACGGCGGGCGCCCTGATTTCGTTCTGAGTATGTTCTACTTACGCTAGGCCTAGAGGGAAAGGGCACGCTGCGGATGTCCTACAAAAAGGCGGCTAGCACGGGTGTGAAATCGCGGACAAGCTAGGCGTAGACCGCCCCCCGTCGGCCGATCCACTCCTGGGAGACCGATTTCCCACACTACTATCGAAGGAAAATCCTTGAAAAGATCGTCGGCCGCGTATCGAACTAGGTCAAATTTGCTTCTCCCACCGACGTATATCAAGACGATGGATATAGCTGAGTTGGCGCGGCACGTGATGTCACTAGCATACTAGCCAACACGCAATCTGCATTGACTCCCGTAGACGCTGTTAGTCTATGGAGCTGCCAAACAACTTGGAATTGTGGGCCATTGCATGGAAAAGACGACAAAAGGTGCTTGGCTGCTCGCCCAATCCAAAAGCCTCGACGCAGTAACAGGCCCCGGGGCCGCTCGTTTAGAGAATGTGTCCTACGCTGGGCGCGTCGGGCGACTCTACAATCTGCTGCGCCGCAACATTGACGGCAACGCCCAGCCGACCATCAACGCTGAGACTGTTCGGCAAATTTGCCAGCTCAACAGCATCGATCGTCCTACGCGAGAACTCGGTCTTTCGGTGCTGTCAAATGCCGGCAGGATTGACGTGGCGTCAAACGGCTCCGTCAGCGTCCTAGGCGCGACGAGTAAAGCAGTCCTCGAAGTCACGGCCGAAATTTTCGAGGAGAATTCTCCAACAAGCGAAGAGCAGGCGGTAATTGAGCTATCAGAAAAGGTGGCCGACAGGCCCCTAGCCCGCTCGCACGCGACGCAGTTTGTTGGAGACCTTTACAGGCTTGCAACGCCACAAGCGACTTCGCTGATTGATTTGTGCAAGAGCACCGCCATTATAGACGAGGAAGTCGATCGGGACCGGGCAATACTTTTTAACTCAAACACTTTCCGCGACGGCCAGTATGCCCGCAAGACTTTCCTGATTTTGGAACAGCTACAACCCGCAGAACAAGCTCGGCTGTCGGAGGTGCAGGAAAAACTGCGCCTCCACGGCGCCCTGTATGACGAGGACGTCAAAACTATTTTGGGAGAAGACCTTTATCGGAAGCTTGTCAGCGTGGGGCTCTTTGATCGGCTTGAAGTCAATAATCCTTCCGAAGCAGTCGGCTACATCACTTCGCCGAACGACTTTCAGAAGTATGGGAGACCATTCGAAGACGATCCGATTGACGATGCTAAGGCCCTCCTCGCGTCCTTGACATATGGACGAACTCGAAGCGAGTACAAGCGGGGAAAAATTACGCTCCCCACTGCATTGCTTCGAGCGTTGATTGATGGCCGCGAAGTCGGAGGGCAGTATGGTGTTCAAGCGATTGGCGAAGATTATCGTGAGCTTGAGGCACGCCAAGTCGTGAAAGTGACACCGGTGCCTGGGCGCTCTGGGAGATTTACCTTCCATCTCCTCAAGAAGGACGTTGGTGAATTAGCTCTCTCGATTGTACGAGGCGACGCCGCTGCCCAAGAGGCCGTTTTGCTTGACGGCTCGGCCGCGACTGGCTTCAAAGGACCCCACTCTGTGCGGACCGAAGTAAGAAAGCGGAACACTGTGAATGATAAACGGTTTCTAACGGATGCGTTGGACCGACTGCGCAGCGGAGGTTAGGCTATGGCACGATCGGGCGCAGGGCTTGAAGAACTAGTTAGAGCGTATTTCGCGCGACAGGGCTTCTTTGCTCTTCGTGGTGTCTCGTACCGTTTTGAAGATGAGGAAGTTACGGACATTGATGCTTGGCTATATGGCAGACAGTCCGCGAGCTTGCGCACAAGAAGTATTGTTGACATCAAGGACAAACGTTCTCCAAAAGCGTTCGAGCGAATCTTGTGGGCACGTGGAATGCAGCTTGCACTCGGATGCGACCGTGCGATCGTAGCGACTACCGATAACGGTCCGAAGATCGTAAAGTTTGCTCATCAGCAACGAGTGGCTCTTCTAACCAAAGATTTCCTTGAAAGACTTCAAACTCAGCTGGGTCAAAACGAGCGCCTGACACTTGAAGAGTTCCTGGCCAATTTTCGTGCGAACGAAAATCAAAAACAAGACGGCGATTGGATAAAGCGAATATCTGACGCTAAATCGGCTCTAATCAGTTTGCCCGGCTATCCAGCTTTCAACAAGGCAATTGGTGTGTTTGCCTTTTTCGCGGAGAAAGCTCACACGCGGCCGCAGTTCAGAGAGCAGGCGCTTAGAGGCGCATTCTTGAGCGCCGCCTTGGCCTGCATTGCCCTCGACACGGCGCTGGAGAAAGTTGTTTATGAAGACCAAAGCCAACGCTTCGCGGCTATAGCGAATGGCGTGACGTACGGAGATGCTGGTGATAGCCGCGTGCAAAATAGCATCAAGACCGTCTTGGACGTCATATCAAGCGGACTAGAGAACGGACGTGTACTGGCTCGGCAGGCTGCGGATGCTCTATCGCGAATGTTCCAAGGAGTACGCGCCGATATTATTGCAGAGCATTTTTGTAAGGAGGCAAACGCGGCCGTACTCTTCAAGGTGGCGAGGGAACTAGATGATCACGCGCACAGCCAAGATCCGTCTAAGATTCAAGCTGTAAGCGTCGAAGCGAAGTCGATCATCGGCGTCTTCGCAGATTTTGTTCAGGCAAAACGGACGGTCCTGCTGAACGGCAGTATGCCTTCGAAAACCGAACCGATAAAGCCAACCTCGGACGTCCATGCCGAGGCGGAGAAGCCCGACGGCGAAGCTCCTCTCACTCCGGGGCAAGCGAAGCTGCTTTGACGAGCCTTTTTGGAGGACGGTTCGTTTCAGGATTATGGTGCGGCCCTTTTGGCATCGAGCGACCGGACCGCCTCCTTTGGGGGACGCTCAGCCGACAGCCTCTCGGTGAGCCAGTTGCGGAGATTTCACGGCGGAAGACCGCAATGCGGTGCTCAAGGCAACCTGGGAGCTGACAGACGCACGATCAGTGTCGCGCTCGTTCGAAGAGCCGTCAGCGTCCGATTTGCTTCGCTTTCTTCCGCAATGCTCTTGACATGAGCGCGGCGACGCGCGCGTGCTCGGAGCTTTGCGCGGGGAGAGCCGGCGCACTGAGCGCTTTCGAGGGACTTTCCATCGCCTCATAGAGCTGTGCGATGTCTTGGTCGGTGAAGAGTTTTGCTCGGCCGATCGTCCGATAAAACGGCTTGTCCGCGATGAATTGGGCAAAAACCCGCTTTGAAACCCGAAAGATCGCGGCGACCTCGGCGAGCGTGTAGAATTTAGGGGGCATCGTTCGTATACCGCTACTCATGTAGAGGAGGCCCCGGCGGGCGTGCCCGCCGATCGATCGCGATCAGGCCTAGGTGGCGCCGAGAAACTTGTTGGTCATGATATCACGGACGATTGAGTCGGGGATTCTGCCGTATTCGAAGCGGCGCAGCTTATCTGCCACCTCGGCCTTTGCTCTCAATCCTTCAATTGTGCTCGCCTGGGCGTTTTCTCGAGTCGATCGAGCTCGATGGCGATTGTCTCCGCACCGGCGTCGGACAAATGGTTGCTTTCGTCAGTGTCCAATTCTGCGTAAATGTGGCTGAGTTTCGCGACCAGCAAGTGGATGTTTTCGTCGGGCGCGCGACCCTTGGCCGCGCCGCCCCTTGTGATCGTGTTGGATGGCTTGGATGGCGAGGCCAGCATCGTGGCAATCTTCCTTGTAGCGTAGATTTAAGTAAACTAAAGTGAACCAAAATAGGTCACATATCTGAATCGTTGTCAAACCGAGATGGGGGATTCTGAGTGTTTACAGGCGGACAACTGCGCATGGCGCGCGGGTTCCTAAAGTGGTCCGTGAGAGACTTGGCTGAGCGCTCGGGCGTGGCCGACTCGACAATCAAGCGCATGGAGCTTGTCGATGGTGAACCTGCGGCCCGGCCGGAAAATATGGAGGCGGTGTTTCGGGTACTGCGTGCCGCCGGCATCATATTCATTCCAGAGAACGGTGATGGTGCTGGTGTACGCTTGACGAAACGATCATCTCATAGAAGGGCTGGCCGCTAGATGGGCACGGCTAGCGCAGTGGATGCGGCACTACTTGGCTTGCGCCGCAAGGCGATCCGACGCCTGTTCCCGGAATCGATGATCCTGAAGAAAATCAAGCCGCACGCGGCTTGGGTGAACAACGTCTTGTTGCCGCAATTGGCCGCGATGGGCGTCACCAACCCGGTAGAAATCCAAGAGCTGGTTGCTGCCTCAAATCAGGTGACGGCCCCGATCTTGAGCATCATTGCTGCGCAACAGACATGGATTCCGTCGCGGGAACAGCGATTGCCAATCGATGATTGCTTGGATGGTTTGCCTGCGCGCATGCGATCATCGAAGATTTCTAGCGCCTACATCGCGGCGCGTTGCTTAATAATCCATGCTGTTGAACGGGCCGGACTAGAACTCGAAACGCGTCGAGTTGCAGAAAAAGAGGTGGGTCCGCTACTACAAAGGCGCGCGGCGGCGGCGAGTGGTTTTGCCGATCAGATTGACCGCTTCATTGCCAAAAACCAAGATTGGCGAGTCGCGTCCGGTTTCGGGTATCGCGCGGCGCGGATGGACTACACACAGCGCAACGATGACGCAAAGGCCGCCCATTCTGCGCTCGATGCGATTGCGACTGCCCGCGACGCCGCATGCAAGTTGGCTGAACTTGCTCGTGCCGAGAGGAATCGTCTCATTCCACCGCACGCGCCGGGCGACGTTTGGCGTCAAGGTTTTGTGTCGGTGCTATGTGATGGCTGGCTAAGTCTGACAGAGTCCGACCCGACACCCGACGGCGGTCGTTTTCGCCGCTTTGTATTGTCCTGTTACGACAGTCTTGAGGGCAATAGCTCCACCGCGTCGCGGGCCAGCACTGATGGTCTACCAGAGTTTGACGAATGGATTGGTGTCATTCGCACGGTCGTAAAGGACTGGAAGGGCCGGCAACGTGAGCAGCACCTCAATTCGCCTAGCGCGGGTCGTGAGGTGGTTACCGAAACCCTTGCCGAGCGCCGGGTTCGCGACACGGAAAAGAGGAACGCCGAGCTTGTAGCCCTCGCCTCGGTGCCTAGTGCCCGCAAATTGTTCGAGCATCTCGTCGCTGGCCACCCCGAACGCGAGCCTCGTAAGCCGCGCTCGAAATAGAGCCTCGCTGACTGGCCGGTAACGGCCCCACGGAAGCCCCCTCCAATGGTGGAATGGCTTCCATGGTCATGAATGCCCGGCCAAGGATTCGTAGCCTTTCGGCGCGGGAATACCAAGAAGAACCGGGCAAATGACACCCTCACCGTAATTGGTGGGGCGAACGACAACATCCTCAAGCGCTCCACCATAACAGCAACGCCCGGGCGGGATGCCCGGCGATCACGCATGGAGCGAGACAATGACTGACGACGATCTTATCAACGAAAACGAGGCCGCGCGGATGCGTGGCCAGAGCGTGCGAACGCTGCAAATGGAACGGCTGCGCGGCTCGGGGTGCCGCTACGTCAAGCTGGGGCGATCGGTTCGATATCGGCGCGGCGATGTCCTCGCGTTTATCAACGCGCGGATCGTCACCTCAACTACCGAGGCCGATGCACGGAGGGCGGCGCATGGTTAAGCGTCTCCCTAAACACGCTGGTCGCGAAACCAAACAACAAACCGGGCGGGAGGCTCGGCCCTCAGTGCTGCCGTTGCGGCCGGCGCTCCGCGTGTTTGGCCGGCATTACTTCGACGCTGTGAGTGGCAGCCTGATCAGCGATGGCGTGGTCGAAGTTCTTGGCAATGTTGGCGTGGGTGAAGGCTTCGTCTGTCCGCATAGCGGCGCGCTGCGGTCAGTGAAGCGCGGCTGCGGACGCGGGTGCATTTGTGTGCAGTGTGATGCCGAACCCCGTCGTGATGGCAAGCCGCCGAAGGCTAGCGTTGCGACGTGCCGTTGCGCCAAGTGCCAGCTCCGTCGGGAGCGCCGGGCATGAGCGCCACGTACCGTGAGGACTTGATCCCGGCTTACCGCGTCAAGCGCGATGATGGTGGGACTTCGCTGATGTTCCGGTGTCCGCACTGTCGGGCCGTGCACCGTCACGGACAGCCTGATGGCGAGCGGTCCGTGCTGACTGGCCGGGGGGCTCATTGCCACGATCCGCGGTCTCCGTGGTACGGGAGCAGCTATCTCCTGATGATCGTCGGCGCTGCTCGCTCCTCCAAGCAACTGCCTTCGATCACGGCGGCCGACATCGCGGCCCTGAATGAGGCGATGGCCGGCCGATGACACCACGCAAACCCATAGCCTTCGCGCGCATTGCATCGGCGGCCCGTGCCCAAGGCGAATCAATCGTTTCACGGTGGCTGCCGAACGGTCGGCGCGAGGGCGCCGAATGGATCGTCCTCAACCCGACGCGGGGAGACGCGAAGCCAGGGAGCTTCAAAATCAATCTCCGTACCGGCTCGTGGGCTGATTTCGCCACCGGCGATCGAGGCGGCGATCTGGTCTCCCTCGCAGCCTATTTGTTCCGCTTGAAGCAAGCTGAGGCCGCACTGCGTGTGGCCGGCATGCTTGGACTGAATCCGTATGAATAGTGATCCTTTTGCGCCGCTTAGCGGCAAGCCAACCGCCGCGTCGGCAGTCGAGCCCGAGAGCCGTCGCGGCATTGTTGCCCCAATTCCTCCCGATGCGCCCTCGCCGGCTGGACACCGACTCGGGAAACCGGCTGCCACGTGGCGATATACCGACGCCACCGGCGCCTTGCTCGGTTATGTGCATCGCTTTGATCAGGATGGCGACAAGCAATTCAGGCCTCAAACCCTGTGGCGCGAAGGCGCGGCTGGCGCGCTCGAATGGCGGTGGGAATCCTGGCCGGCGCCGCGCCCGCTCTATGGCCTCGATCTTCTCGCGGCGAAGCGGACTGCGCCTGTTGTCGTCACGGAGGGAGAGAAGGCCTGCGACGCTGCTCGCCGCTTGCTGCCGGCCGCCTACGTCGCGGTTACGAGCCCGAACGGCTCAAAAAGCGCGAAGAAAGCCGACTGGTCGCCGCTTTGCGGGCGCCGCGTGATTATCTGGCCCGATGCGGACGATGCCGGATTGACCTATGCTCAAACCGTCGCGTCGATCCTCACTCCAATCGCGGCATCCGTGCGCATCGTGTCGCCGCCTGAGTCTTGTGCTGAGGGGTGGGACGCGGCGGATGCTCAGGCCGAGGGCTGGGGCCAGGATCGCGTTGCGGCGCTGATCGACAGTGCGCGTGCTGCTCAAGCTGACAAGCCCGAGCCAAACACCGAACCGGGAGAGCGCAAGCGTCGCGAAAACCGCAGCGACGCATTGATGGCCGCGCTTGATGGGCTCGATCTTTGGCATGACGCCGATCTTGTGGCTTACGCCACAATCGAGATTGCCGGCCACGCCGAAAATTGGGCGCTCAAATCGCAGGCTTTCAAGCGATGGTTGGCAAACCTCTCTCGCCTGAAAACCGGACAGGTTCTCAGTAGCTCCACGCTCGACGATGTGATCCGAACACTGGAGGCGATCGCAATCAATGAAAGGCCTCGGCACGTCGCTTGCCTGCGGACGGGCCGATATGGCGAACATATCTATCTCGATCTTTGCGACGACGCATGGCGCGCCGTCGAGATCACATCGCGCGGATGGCAAGTGGTCGAGCGCCCGCCGGTGAAATTCATCCGGACACCGGCGATGCGCGCGCTGCCCGAGCCCGAGGCCGGTGAAGGGATCGAGGTATTTCGTGATCTCGTCAACGTCAAGGATGACGACAACTTCAAGCTCGTGGTGGCGTTCATGGTCGCCGCGCTGCGCGATCGGGGGCCGTATCCGGTCCTCGTGGTGAATGGCGAGCAGGGCACCGGCAAGTCGGTGTTCTCTCGCATGGTGCGGGGGCTGATCGACCCGAGCGCCGCGCCAATCCGCGCTGCACCAAAAGACGATCGCGACCTTATTGTATCGGCGATGAATGCGAAGGTTCTCGCCTTCGACAACCTGTCCTCGGTGCCGAATTGGCTCAGTGACGCGCTCTGCCGGATTGCGACAGGCGGTGGTTTCGCAACGCGCATGCTGCACACCGACCGCGACGAGGTGATTTGTGAAGTGCAGTCGCCGGTCATTCTCAACGGCATCCCGTCGTTGACCGATCGTGCCGACTTGGCCGATCGCGCGCTCAATGTGCACCTTCGCGTCATCCCGGAGTCGGGTCGCCGGCCAGAAGATGCGTTGTGGCAGGACTACCACGAGCGGCAGCCCCTGATCCTCGGCGCGTTGCTGGATGCCGTCAGCGCCGGACTGCGCAACATTGCGAGCGTCAAACTGGATCGGCTGCCTCGCATGGCCGACTTCATGAAGTGGATTACGGCCTCGGAGCGCGGTCTCGGTTGGGAAGTGGGGGATTTTGTTGCCGCGTACAATCGCAACCGGGCAGACGTTGCGGACGGTGCGTTCGAAGCCGATGCGGTGGCGGTGGCGATCCGGGATTTCATGGGTGCAAGCGCCGAGCGGGTTTGGACTGGCACGGCAACCGAATTGCTCAGTCGATTGACCGGCCATGCCAGCGAGACGGTTCGGAGATCGCGCGCTTGGCCAGCGACGGCATCAGGGCTGGGCAATCGGCTCGATCGCGCCGCGCCGCTCCTACGGGCCAAAGGCTTCACTATTGACCGGAGGAAGTCGGACGCGCGGTTGATCTCGATCATCGCACCTGACGACCTGCCTGTCGCACCAACGCGCAGGGCCGCTCTGCCGCCGCGCGCGGCCGACGACGACATCGCGCCGGTCTAACAGTGGCAACAATCTAAAGGGGAGCGTCAATGCCTCAAACATCATTCGATAGCGAGTTGGATTACGGCCTTTGGCTTTCCGTCGCCGAGTTGGCGCGAATGAAAAATCTATCGCGCCAAAGCGTTCATGAGCGTGTTCGGCGTCTCGTTGAAACCGGCGATCTCACCATTCGCGGCGAGGGTCGCTCGCTTCGCGTCAACCTCGCGCAATACGACCTTGCGATTGGCTCGACCGGCGATGCCGCTCGTGAAGCCGGCGCGGCGACGAAGGCAATGGTCGATGTCGATGCTCCGACATCTTCGGCTTTCCGAGATGCGCAGACGCGAGAGAAGCAATACGCCGCCGACCTAAAATACCTTGAACTTCAGCAGCGGCTCGGCGAGTTGGTGCCTGTCGCCGAGATGAAGGATGCTGGGGTGAAGATGGGGGAGATCGTCGTTAACACCATCACGCGCCTTCCTTCGCACGTCGAGGCGCTTGCGGCAGCCTTCACGAAGGCAGGTATTCAGGAAATGCGATCCGAATTGAACTCCATCGCCTACAAAATGCGTGTGGAGATTGCGGATGCTTTTGGCGTCATGGCGGAAAACGCCGAACCGTGGACCGTCGATCCAGTTCACGGCATCCAACCGCCTCAACCAAGAAAGGAAAACGCAGACGGTGATCAAACCGACGACTGCCACAACTCCGGCATCGAACAGCGTCCAAGCGACGGACCATGCCGAGACAGTCCGTGACCGGCGCATCGGTGACGACGGCCTCGCGCTCCGAATAATCGCAGCGGCCGTGCGTGTGAAGCTGCACGAGCGATACTTGCTCGACGAAAGTCGCGAATCTTATGCGGCTAATTTGCGTAACGAACCGGCGCCCGAAATCGGTGCCACTAACAAGCTTTGAAAGGAACTAACGGGGGTACAATTCTTGAAGCCCTTGCCGTCATCAAAGGCGAGGATGCGACGGGCGGTGCGTTCGATGCCGTCGCTGCAAAAATCAATCGCATCGCACGTGCGGCGAACGTGCTCAACCGCGATGTTCAGAAGCAATTAAACATGGCGGCGGTTGTCGATCGACAGGCGGCACGCCTTGAACGCGCCTCGAACACGATCGCGACCGGCGCAAAGATGGCCTCCGGCGCAGCAGCGGCCTATGGCGCCTCGCGGGCCGTTAGCGCTCTCGCGAGGGAGACCGTCAAGGCCTCTTCCGATCGCGCACACGGGGAAACGCGCATGTCGGCCGGCGTCATGACGGCCGATGAGATCAAGGAAGCGAACGATCTCGCCGGCGCCATGTCGATGAAGTACAAATCGATCTCGCAAACCGACGCCACGCACACGGCCCGCAACATCCGCTCCGTTGTCGGCAATTTCGAGGAGGCGACGAAAATCCTCGATCCGCTGATGCGCTTGCGTGTCGTCGCGCTCGGAGCGCATCCGGAGAAAGCCGAAGAGCTTGGCGAGGACTTCGACAAGCTCGTCAATGGCATGGAGATCAAGGGCGTCACTCAGAACGTCGATAAATTCAACCACTATATCGACGGCATGGCGAAGGCCGTGAATGTGTTCGGCGACACACTGCGGCCGACCGACTATTATGAGATGTTCAAATATGGTCGCGCTGCGACGAACGCCTTGGGTGATGACTTCATGCTCAAGACGGCACCGACGCTCGCGCAAGAGTCGGGGGATCGTCGGCCGGTAAGGCGCTGTCGAGCTTTTACACGCAATTCGTCGGCGGCAAGATGTCCAATAAGGCGCTTGAGCAGGCGCTCAAATACGGACTGATCACCGATGAGTCCAAGGTGATCAAGACGTCGACCGGCAACGTTAAGGGCGTGCTGCCGGGCGCGTTCGCTGGCCAGGAATACTTGCAGCCTGGCAAAAAACCGATCCCTATGCATGGGTGAATGACGTGCTGTTGCCGAAACTTGCGGCGAAGGGTGTCACTGATCTCGCGCAAATCCAAGAGGTGAGTGCGGCGCTCGCGTCTCAACAGACGACGGCGCAGATGATGAGCATCTTTGCCACGCAACAGGCTCGCATTAAAAAGGATGCGGAGTTGATTGCGCACGCCAAGGGAGGTGCGGCGGCCGAGGACTTCCAAAATAGCAATCCGAAGGTGATCGCCAAGTCGATCGGCGCCCAACTCGACAACACGCTCGCGAACACGACGGCCCCAATCATGCCGGTCGTGAATCAGGGCATGAATTGGCTTGCGAGCGGCCTCGCCTACACCGCCGAGCACGGCAAGACGCGACCCGGCGATATCGTTGCCGGCGGCGGCTGGCTTGCGGCGATGGCGGGTGCTCTCGGCATGGATGGCCTCGGCAAAACGGCAGAGTCATTACTGGCAAGGGCGGTAGTCTCGGCTTGAGCAAGGCCGTCGCAGCAATGGCGCCGGTGCTCGCGCTCACGCAAATCGCCGACGCCGCGCTTGAGGTTGTCGGCGAGGCGACGCTCAAAACGGAGGTGACGGTCTCGCCGTCGGCCGACTTCCTCGCGCGGGTGCACCAGACCGTGCAGAACGGCATCAACGCTTTCCGATCGAGCGGCGGCCCGGCAACGGGCTCGTCGGGATCAAGGGCCGGTCGATGCCGGGAAGCGGGGCCGCCCCAGTAGCGCTAGAACGCCGCTAAGCTTCGCAGCGGCGGGCGCCCATGCGTCGAAATCACAAAGCCCGAGCAATCGAGCCCGGCACGTCGAAACAGCGGCCTATTTGGGCCGCTGTTTTGTTTCGTATGATACAATCATCCTGGCCGCGCGGCTCAGCAATCCAAACCCACGAGTAGTCAGGGCTGTCGGTGGGAACTCAGCAGGGGATAGCGAGCAGATAGGCTCTTCCCGGATGTGTATCCAATGGCTACACCCAGAGGAATGAAAGATTCTGGCCTCCGCATCAGAGTTCAGCGCGACCTGCGTGACGAGTTCCTTGCAGCCTGCCGGGCGACCGATAGGCCTGCGGCACAGGTTATTCGTGAGTTCATGCGGAACTTTGTCGATCGCCAAGACGGCGAGAGGGCTAGGGCCGAGAAGTACAAGAAACTGAGGCCCGTGGATGGCGATTGAGACCAAGTTCGATATACCTCTGGTCGCCGACCTCGCGCTCCGCGAGAAGCAAATCCAGCAGAACTATCGACCGATCATCGCTGTTCATAAGTGGTTCGCGCGCCGGCCCGGCACGCTCTTCCGGGCACTCACGCTCGCTGAGTTCGGCGACGCGCCGCTCGCGGAGCTGTACTTCAAAGCGAACGACTTTCCGGACCGGAAGATTGCGGACCCCTTCATGGGCGGCGGCACGCCCCTCGTCGAAGCCAATCGCGTCGGCTGCGACGTTGCCGGCTTCGACATCAACCCGATGGCGACGTGGATCGTAAAGGAGGAGATAGAGCACCTCGACCTCTCGGCCTACGCTAAGGCGAGCGCCGCTCTTCTAAAGAAGCTGCGCACCGACATCGGCACGCTATATCTGACCGATTGCCCGTTCTACGGCGACGCCGACGTCCCCGTGAAGTATTTCCTCTGGGTCAAAACAATCGACTGCGAAGAGTGCGCGAAGCCCGTCGACCTCTTCCCTGGCTATCTTGTCTCGGAAGATTCTCGGCATCCTAAGAATGTCATCGTCTGTTCGTCCTGCGGCGATTTGAACGAAGTAGACGACCGAAAGACGCCCGGCGCCTGCCATACCTGCGGAACGGAATTACGCATCGACGGCCCTGCGAACCGTGGCCGCTGCAAGTGTAGTCATTGCGGTCATGAGAACCGCTATCCGCATTCTGCTGACGGGCCGCCGAAACATCGGCTTTTCGCCATCGAATACTACAACCCACACCGCAAGAGCGTGCATAAAGGCCGCTTCTTCAAGAAGCCGGATGCGAAAGACCTCGCGCGCGTTGCTGAAGCTGAAACGTGCTTTAGAAAGACGGCTGCCCAATTTGTGCCGGATCAAGAAATCCTGCCGGGCGACGAGACCGATAGGTTGCATCGCTGGGGGTATAGCTATTACCGGCAGATGTTCAACGAACGGCAGCTTCTTGGTCTTGAACTCAGCGCGCGGCTTATTCACAAGGTCAAAGACGAGCGTATCCGTCACGCGCTCGCGACCAATCTTTCAGATCTTCTGCGCTATCAGAACATGCTCTGCCGTTACGACGCATGGGCACTGAAATCCCTCGACATCTTCTCCGTCCACGGCTTCCCGGTCGGTCTCGTACAGTGTGAGTCCAATTTGCTCGGGATCACGAACGACAACAAAATGAATGTCGGCTCCGGCGGCTGGACCAACATTGTGGAGAAGTACGCGAAGGCGAAGCGCTATTGCGATGCTCCGTTCGAAGTGCAGCGGCACGGCTCTAAGAAAGTCCAGGTTCCTATCGTGGGCGAATGGATCGGCGAACGTCTAAACGGCCATCGCACGCGAAAGATCGATATCCACTGCGGCGATGCTACCGCCGTGAAGCTCAAGCCCAACAGCCTGGATGCCGTCTTCACGGACCCGCCGTATTTCGGAAACGTACAGTACGGCGAACTCATGGACTTCTGCTACGTCTGGCTCCGTAAGATCGTCGGGCAAGAGGCCGAAGGCTTCGACCGGCCATCCACGCGCGCCGCGGAGGAACTCACTGGAAACGTAACCAAAGGTCGCGGCCTCGAACATTTCACGGACGGGCTCGCGCGCGTCTATGCCGCTATGGCGAAAGCTCTGAAGCCGGGTGCCCCTCTCGCATTCACCTTCCACCACAACAAGCTTGAAGCGTATTCCGCCGTCGGCGTCGCGATCCTTGACGCTGGTCTTACTTGCTCTGCGTCCCTTCCTTGCCCGGCTGAAATGGGCGGTTCCATTCATATCCATGGCACCATGTCGTCAATCATGGATACCGTTTTCGTCTGCCGCTCCAAGGGCAAGACGCCGAAGCAATGGCTCTTCAATTCCGCCGACGAACTCGCGGCTATCGTCGCCTCCGAGATTGGCCAGCTATCCGAGGGTGGCCGCAAGCCTACAATGGGCGACATCCGCTGCATCGTCTTCGGCCATCTGACTCGCATGATCGTCTGGAAACTGCGCAAGAAGTGGGATGCGAAAAAATCCACGGCAGAGAAACTTGAAGAGTTCAGCAACGCGCTCGCACAGCTCCCCAGTTTCGAGGAGGTCGCCAAATGTCTCGCATCAGGCAAGCGCGTCTCAGTGCCGGTTGGTCCGCTCTTCGCGATAGCTGAGGCGAAGGAAAGGATGCAGGATGCCATCGCGTTTTGAAATCAATTACCGAGAACCTAATATTTCATGGGAGCCGCTCGTAGACGAAGTCTTCAGTGAACTCACTTCCAGTTTTCTTGAGATGCCGAAGGGCGAAGGGTTCATCGATTACCCGACCTTCGAGAAGGGGTACCAGACGCTCAAGCGCCATACCGACGCCTTCGCCAAGCTCACGCCTGACACCGTACTGACCGCCGTGCGCGAGACGCCCATCTCCTTCATCGTCTTCCGCTGCATCCTCGGCATTTCGCCACCCGAATGGGCATACATCACGACGGAGATGACCGGCCTCGAAGTCGATCAAGGCGCGGCGCGCACCATAGACCGTCGCATGCGCATGAAGCCCTTGGCGGCTGCGCACGAAGGAAACGGAGTGACGGGCGAGCGTATCAGAGCAATGATTACAGCAGGCGTTCGCACTGTAGAGAAAGGCGCTGGCGTCGTTGCCGCCGGCATCGTGCATCGTCTGGACAAGGCTGACACTTCCCACGGCATCAAGAGCGTCCAATCTATCGCGGACCTTGGCGCCCCGTATCCCGTGCTGCTCTACGAGCGTTTCCTGGGTCGTCCATATGCCACTCACCGCGACTCCGTGAGCGAACTCGTCGGAGAGGTGGTCGAAGTCGCCGTCAAGAACGTGCTCACCGAGGCCAAGGTAAGCTTTCGGGAAACGAAGCGCGCCGAGCGCATTCCCGGCTTTGATCAAGCCCCCGACTTCATTATCCCGGACGAGTTCACGCCCGTCGCTCTGATCGAGGCGAAATTGACTGAGGACGACGGTACGGCCCGCGACAAGGTTGCACGTGTCCAGCGCCTTCGCACCCTTCGAGACGAGCAGGAGAAGGACTATGACGTCATCGCCTGCATCGCCGGCCGAGGATTCAAAGTACGGCGGGAGGACATGCGTCGCCTTCTACAAGCGACAGACGGGAAGGTTTTCACACTCACTACAATGCATCTCCTTGTTGAACACACGCGCATTCGTGAATACAGAATCCGCTAATCCACGTTGCTTCCAGTTGCGCATAATCCGCGTCCCGTACCGCGTTCATGACTCCCTGCTAGCCGACTGCGGTAAGCTGCACACGAACGCGCTGCGCCCTTCTTTTACGGCTCCCGGATGCGATTTCCGCCTTCGCGCGCACTTCCTACTCAGTCGTGATAACGTCGTGGCGCCGAGCGCGACAACACACAAGCGCATCAGCGGAGCCATGATTTTATTCGTCTTCTCGAAATTGCCGACGACAGAGCGGATGTTGCGGGGTGTGTGTATGGCGTCGGTTTGCGAGATCAATTCGTAGTTCATCGATATGGCGCCAGCGAGATCGTTCGCTTCCTTGATCTCCTTAGCAGTCATGCCGACGGCCCGACATGCGCGTTTCCTCGTTGAAAGAAACCTAGACGGTCTCCTTTGCGCGAGCGCTAAGCGCCCAAGAGGCACAATAGGCTACCGCCGCGCAGACGGGCTTCGCCGCCCGCTGCGCGGTCGCGCACGCCCCCGCCGCCCCCTTGCCGCTCGTGATCGGCACGCCGCCCGTGCGTGACGGGCAATCCTTTATTCATTCGCGCTGTGATGCCGGCAGCCAGTTTGCGCGCGCTCACGATCCTAGGCGAAAGCGCGGGCTCACCAGGTCGCCGCGAGCAACGCTCCGTGGCTGCCCCGGCCGCAGGGATCGCGCCCCCTCGCGGGTCCCTCCCGGGGGCCTACCCCCTACGGCACAAGCGCGCCCCGGAAACTCGCCAGCCGCAAATTTGGAATTCTCACCTGACAACCCTGACGTCTCGCACCTCCTGCGCGCCACAGCGTCAGGATCGAGGCGAGCACCCCTGACGATCCCGAATTTGCCGGACGGCTCGGGCGGCACCGGACGGCAAGCCACACGCATGAGCAACCCGCATGGCTATAGCGTTTCGGACGACTTGGACGGCTTGGACGGCCGCATTCCTATCTGAGAGAAAATAGCTTCATGCAGAGGTGCGAACAGGCGGACACATGACGCGATTGCATGGCTTGCGCGTTTCGCCAACCCCGGCCAGGGGTGCGGCAAGGTGTGAGCAAGGGGGTGGGGAATTGATCTCCGGAGGCCGCGAAATTCTTCTCCCTGCTTGCTATTTGCTTGCGCGAAATTGTGATCGAACGGCTAGTCGCGGCGATTCGATGGACAAGGCATTGATATTAAAATGGAAAATATGGTACAGTTGGGTGGGCTCGAACCACCGACCTCCTGTTCCACAGACAGGCGCTCTAACCAACTGAGCTACAACTGCATCCTTGCGAGCCGCGCCTTGGGCTGCCTGAAAAGGCTTGATGCCTGAGGGGGCTGGACGGGGCGGAAACTAGGTGCAACGGCCGGGTTTGGCAAGGCCGCAATGGGGTGAAAAACCGGGTGAAAGCACCCTCGGTGCGGGCAAATCGGGCGGTGGCGGGCATCGAGGTGTTGCGCTCCCCCCTCGAGGCAGGGCACCGCATATGACGCTGGCGCTTCGGACGCACAAGCCTCCACATCGTCATGGCCAGGCTTGTCCCGGCCATCCACGGCTTCTGCCCGGGGCACCTAGAACGTGGATGCCCGGGCCTTCGCCGCGCCGAAGCGGCTTCGGCCGCGCAGGCGGGACAAGCCCGGGCATGACGACCATTCTTGGATTTCCGCATGGGGAAAGCGGGAGAGGCGAAGAAAAACCCGGGCCTTTCGGGCCCGGGCTTCGCATCTCACACCAAACCGGCCTCGCCTCAGGCGGCAGACGGATAGTACTTCGAGGCGCTGGCCTTGATCGGCTCGGCGGTCTCGTTGGCGACGCGCTGGGTGAGCTCGACCAGCTCCTTGGCCTGGGCCTGGTAGGTCTCGAGCTGCTTGCGGGCGTGGCCGGTCCACAGCTCCATC
>Ga0214542_1003859_pt1 | contig 30081 bp, 16 predicted proteins | sample CNSS1metaG_FD_160096 | JGI IMG/M metagenome (GOLD analysis project Ga0214542, IMG submission 160096) | Root nodule microbial communities from cowpea collected in UCLA plant growth center, Los Angeles, California, USA - CNSS1 | ecosystem: Host-associated > Plants > Roots > Nodule | place: USA...
TAATTTTATTTAAAAAAATTAAAAAAAAAAAAAAAAAAAAAAAAAAACTGAATTTCTTTATTTTATTAAATAAATACTTATTTAAAAAAAATAAAGCACAAAGAATCCAGCCATTATGACCATCAATATCAATTACATATTAAAAGAGAAACATAAATAATCCAATATTTTTGGTATAACTGCTGACAGTGACAGCTGTAAGCTAACTGACTTAAAGAAATCAACTGGTAATTACAGCTCCAACAAACTAACAGAATACAACAGATAAAGGAGTTAACTCACTCATGACACACAGCAAAGTAAAAAACAATTAAGCCATTCAGCTAGAAATGCAAAACAAGAAAATCTATAACATTATGACCATAATACAACTTAAAAGAAAAACAACAATCCAATTCATTTGGTATTCCTGTTGTTTCTCCAATACTGCCCAGAACAATAGTATAAAATGTTAACAAATTTTTTTCCATTCACCTATTGTTCTACCAGACTTCAGTATCATAAATTGTCGATATATTATACATGATCATACTACCAGAAATTAATAAATCCGCATCATAAAATGTTTGCAGGTTTAAAACTTGTGCATTTGAGTTGTGGCGCAAATGCTTGAATCAAATGAAATTCAACCTAGTTATGACTAATTTTATGACCACAAGATTATTATAGACAAAATATAAATCACCTACATGAAAAGATCAGCAGCCATCTGCATATGAAATCTTGATTTGTCGTTCTTTACTGCCGATGAGTCATGCTCTTTTCCAGGCGAAAATTCGACGTTTCCCAAATGTAAAATTGCTGCTAAGACACGAAATATGGCTTCCTGATAATAGGAAGAAGGGATGACTATTTGTAAAGCACTGGCCAGCGATAAAACTGTCCATTGAACCACAAAAGCATGCAGTAAAGAAAGAAATACACTGAAAGAAACAGTATTACACCTGATCCTCGTGACTAATGCCAACAATATCCATTGCCCTCCTTGTCTTCAGGTATTCTTCTGAGTTGCTTACACCATCTAATTCATAGATTTTACTTTGATTTAGATAGTGGAAGTGACTCGGATGTCCTAACTTATACTTCTCTGCATCCTAAAATGAGGCATCCCCATTATAAACTATAACACTTAATGCTCTGACCATGATATCATGAAAATCATAGCCTGCACACGCACAATGCAAGCAATTGCACTATGTGCAGTACTAACCCGACTCCAACTCAACAAAAAAATATAATATGCCTCAAAGAAATTAAATACCCTTTCAAATGAACACAACTGATAAAAGCAGTGATAATTTCTCTCTGGATCCGTTATCTGCACTACTCTTGACCTTTCCAGTAAGTAAGTTCTAATTGCAGCACCAGATATTCTACCATTTGAATCAAACTGAATTTCAACAAACTTCCCAAAACGACTGCAACCAAATAACATAGAGATAATGAGAGGCTATAAGCAATAATATAAATGGAAGAGTACATTACAAACTCCACCCCTTGACTTTAGTATGTTTAGCACAAAAAACATAAAATGAAGTCAAAACAACCAAAAATGATAGTCCACTAAATATGTTTGTATACAAAAGTCTATTTCATTGTTATAAAGCTCAACCACTCCTTTTAGCATTCCCATATCAATACCGCCCCAATATAACACGTGCAAAACAATTTTAAAAAATTTATAAACTTGGATATATAACCTGACACTTCCATATGGCTGAGAAACCAACATCTCCGAATGAATGGACATTTCAAAACACTAGTATTATAAATGTAAATAAATATATTCATATTTCTTTAACAATTAAGAAAAACCAAATTAAAAAGAATATAAAATGTTAAAAAAGGGTGAAAATGGTATTCCTCTATTTTTTCAATGCCGGACTCTTAAATGAGAAAAAAATACAAAACTAAGAAAACCATTTCAAGATAGGTGAACATAACTTTATTCAAAGTATATATACTTCATCTTGTTTGGGGTTGTTTTCTTTGCAGAAAACATATAAAGTGCTTATATGGTAATTTGGGGAAGTCCCATTAGTAATTGGTGCTCTCATAGAAGGAGGAAGACCCAGCACTGATAAACATATACAGGATTCAAAAGCAGTGTTATCAATGGCACACTATGGCGGTGAGACAAAAGTCCTCCATTCACATATGCAGGATGGCATGGCAGCATATGGTAGACAAAGTAAAAATTACATTCACCCACAAAAAAAATATATAAATAAATAAAAATAACAGAAATGAATAAAAAATAAAAGTACGAACTAAATATGGATTAATTCCAAGAAAATATCATGTCTCCTAAGAAAAATGTCATAAACTACTACTAACAACCTCATTTTCATCAAGTTCAAGAGTTCAAAGGAATTAAAACGCAGCAAAGCAAGTAAAAAATAGAAATAAACGGAATAGAAAATAATTAAAAAATAGAAGAAAATAGAACTGAAAAAAGTTGGAATTCTAAATATTAACTAGAAATATAATAATTATAATTTAGCATAAATATTAGAAAAAGTATAATTGTTAAAAATATATTAAGAAAACCAGAAGAAATAAATAATTAAAGAAAACAAAAAATAATAATTCAATACAGCAGAAAAATAACTAACAGAATTAAAGAAAACCAAAAATAATAATTAGAAAGTAAAAAAAAAAAAACTTCATAAAAATAAATAAGAAACAACAAACCGAAAGAGGAAGAAAAATTTGTTCGACGGAGAAAGTAGGACCGTGGTTATAGAAGGTTGGAAATCACCAGAGTGGGGGAGGTTCGATGCGTGCAGGAGGCGCAGGTCATCATGGCTCATGAGGGAGAAGTGTATCGTGACTTTGTGCATCTTTTAGGGTTTTAAACCCTTTTGTCGAACCACATGGTCTAATTCCTTCTGTCTAGTTTTGACCATTTGAAAAAGCATGACCCACATTCCTCATGTTACCAACATAGCCACCATTAAATAATACTGCAGAGAGGAGGATCTTCTGGAATATGATCATATGAGGCAACTCTGGTGAATGATACTGAATAGAAATAGGATGGAGGGGTAAAGACTTGGACACAACTAAAAAGATAAGGAAATGGAGACAAAGAAGGGAACAAACTCGAGGAAAGAAATATCAACAAAAATTAGATAATGATGAAGAGTCAACAGCATTTATGACCCCTTTGACATATAGTATAACCTAGGAAAACACATTCATGAGTGCAGGCTGAAAGTAAGCACAGCCAAGAACTAGATTATGGATAAACACGGACCCAAAGACGTGAAGGGTAAAAAATGAAAACATTGAGAGGTAATTGGTTGACGGAAGGCACCCAATAGATAAGATAACATGACATGAGTACAAACCCCAGAACTAAAGAGGAAAACTACCATGAAGTAGGAGAGTTGAGTGATTTCAACAAATGTTGTCAAAAAACTGTTATGGTGATGTCATACCAGTATGGCATGGAAGTTTTGACTTCCATTGTCATCTGCTATTTGAAGCTTTTTGGCATTGTTAATCACAGTGCCTGACATGGCCACTGCAGTTTACAGCACCCATGGCAGAAATTCACAGGGTTTTATGTTTTGTTTTAAAAAGTCCTATTTAGGGTTAGATCTTGGCCCATTTTAGAGAACATTATTTAGAACTCCCTTTCTGACAATATTCAAAGTCCACACTTCCTATCTCTCATAACTCGGGTAAACCTTGAAAAAGAGAAGAAACCTAGAATTTATACTTTCCTCTCACCTGCAAACTACTAAATCTGCTGCCAAACAAGTCCAGCTAGACTTCTCCACTCACCACCCACGCCAGAAACCTTAACCACAGCGGCTTGATCTCTAACAAGCTTTTCCAAAAACATTTTGCAGCAACCCATAAATATTGTTTTTTGTTCATCCTTAAACTTCTTTATTTTCTTTGCTAATCTTTGTCTGTTCTTAATTTCTTCAGGTTTCTTCTTCTCCATCACTTGTTCTTTTTCTCCCCTTCTTTTCTGTCTATTCATTACACTATGTTGCCATTCTTATTCTTCTTCTATTAAAATTTTATGTGTGCTCTTTTTTAAAAGTTTCATAATTAATTATAGTTCCCTTTAAAAAAAAAAAAAAAAACTATTCTTATAGTTCTATCTTTTTGTAGGTGTTTTTTTCTGAACTGTTATGTTTATGGCTTTATGTGATGACATTATGAAACTTCAATGAATGTTATGACAATGTTCATTGGAGATTTGTGATATTTTCTTCAATTTTAGTTTATTAAAGCTGTTGTTGTATATTTATGTTATTCTTAATTTATTTTTTTCTGTTTTTGAACATATCCGTTTTGTCCACCAGGGCTTCTGCCACAGGTTGCCACGCCATAGTGTGTGTTGAATTTTTTACTTATTACCAAAGACCATTATCTTCTACTGATAACCTTAGTTTCAATAAGGTGCGTATTTTTATGAGTTTCAACATAAGACATCCATCCACCAATTGATAAGACAACATGTGTGCCTTTTCACGGGCATTGGCTCCAATACCATAAAATAAAAATATTGTGTGTTTCCTTACATTAAATTGTACAAGACTACAAGCTGTTGGTCCCTATTATGTAATACATTCGGTGCATGTTGAGTTAACTTATTTTTGACAAATAATCACCTTTTACAAAGGGGTTCTAAAAAAGGCAATTCTTTCCAACAAAATAATTTTCCCCAAACAAGCACTCAGAGGAATAAAACCAAAAGAAATACCCTAAAAAACAAATCTCCCCTTAAGCCTAAGAGCTACGTACAGAAAAAAAAATAGAAATAAAGAATTCCTTTCAAAACACTCCGCACCTGATTGGGTACTGATTAAAAAAATGTCACGTAGTCTTATTTGTTAAATAACCTAGACTATTGCATAGGGTTAAAAGAAGACAAAATGCAAGAAATAGAGTAGAAAAAAATTATAAACACAAAAGAGGAACAAAATTCACCTCGAATTGTCATTCCTAACAGTCCTTGCATTACCAAACGCCTCTAAAAGTGGATTGGACTGAATCAAGTAAAAACGAAATTAGCATCCCATATTGATTTAAAAAGCAAATGAAACTTAGAAATAAATATCTCTGAATTCATAATTCATTGAGTTCAACAATTATTTACTTCAAGAACTTGTTGTTCAACTGTTCTATCATCACCAGCAGCACGTCCACCAACAAAGGTAAGATACTGCATGATCAATTTTGTTGTCTCAGTTTTTCCAGCACCACTTTCGCCGCTAACCAAGATAGATTGACTTTTACCTTCATTCATCATTGCTCTAAATCATGACCAACAAAATCTCACGAATTTACAACATAAATTGGCAAGTAGCAAATAGGGTAAAATTTGCAAATATAATAAAACACACCAAATGCACCCTCACCTGTATGATGCATCAGCGACAGCAAAAACATGTGGGCTAAGCTCACCCAATGGAGCTCCCTTATATTGCTCCATCATATGGGAATCATATAAATGTGGAAGCTTTGTGAACGGATTAACGGCTATTAAAATGCTCCCGGTATATGTCTAACAAAGAAAAACAAGTCAGGAAAAATGCATAAAATGACAGTCCACAAACATAAAAAATGGTTCACAGTTAATATTAGCAACTGTGAAAGCATTAAAATCCAAAAAAGTCCATTCACTGAAATCCTTAAAAGGACAACGGAAGTTTCAAAACCTGCAGTTTATTTATATTAGTTAATAGATTTGAAATTGATTATTCTAGTATGTGATTATTTAACAGTGCACTCGACAAAATCATCAATGCAACTCCTCATAAACAAAAGTAACAATGTACTATGAAAAATATCAAAACAGCATATACTATGGGTATGTTTATATATCCTTCTTATTCTTTGGCAAGAAGAACATTATTAATACAATTGTACACTACTCTCAGTAATCAGTTTCTCAACCAAAATATCTAATAAATGTTGGAAATTGTTTTCAAAACAAGTATTTTTAAAACTGAAAAACCAAAAAGTTTGGAGATGTTTTATTGTTCAATTCTTCTGTTTTGCTGTCCTAGTTTAAGGGTGTGTATCATCTGGGGCGGACTTGGTGAGGCTGGAACCTAGTTCCAGAGTTAGGTTGTGCTGTGCTGGATTTATATATATTTATTCGTAATTTCAAATACTAAAAAAACGCTTGAAAATCAGCCACCATATATGCTATCACTTGTCATGCAATTCAGTGTCATGGAATATGTTTAATTAACCTCAACTAAGCGTTTTACCCTAATACACACGTCAAGTAGCCCGGAATTGATTTTACGTGTAAGCCAAACAATCAAGTAACCATACTCGAGAAATTCAAAGCTACTAAAACCTAAAAACAATACTTCCGTATGAGCACTTCACTTTCCAATAATAAGAATATCTATCAGTCAAAGCCTAAACGTCTAGTCAACGGCAATTCAACATCTACCGACTGTCCAAAAGCAAACACTCACATAGATATCATTGAGCGCGTATCTTCTTCGAAGATTGAACAACACTCCCGGCTCGTTCAAGTACGCCAACCGGGTCATGTCTTCGAATCCGCCATGCTCCTCTTCGTCAGCATCCCTCGGGAACAGTTTCTCCTTGGAAGCAAACACCTGCACAGAAAATCTTCTTAAATCACCAAAATCATCACCAAATTCAAATTCGCAACATCGCGTGAACTCGCTCACCTTCTTGCCGGAATCAGTTAGTAGCAGAATATTGCTACCTTCGGAATCGAGCACTTCAGCTGGCAGCCAAGCAGCATCCCGGTCCTCGACCCAAACCTTGGAGCCGGGGAGCAGATTCATGGCGTTGGTCACCGCGAATTGCAAAAGGAAGAGCAAATTGAAAACCCTAGGAGCGGAGAGACATGCAGCGAAATGAGATAGGGCGAGAGAAATGCAAGAGGTAAAAATGTCGTGTTCCCGCTCGAAGGAGAGCGGAGGCTATCGAAGTCAAAAATCAAAAATCAAAAATGGAAAACGGCAGATTGTGCGTTTATATAGCGGTAGGTACGACACGTCATCCAGTGTGCGTTGGTGTGTGAGAGAGTTGGTTTTCGACTATTCACTCTCTTTCAACTTTCCTTGCCTGTCTCTAACATTACCATTCAAAATTTGTTGCAGTCGCATTCCAAACCAAGAAGATTTCAAAAAGGAGCAAACACAGATTGTTACAAATTATAGCTTAAATTTCATACGGACGTTACTAAATTTCTTAAAAACATTAAGTAAATACTTTGGCTTAATTATCCCGTAAATTTGAAAATTTTTAATTAAATTCTTTCTAAATTTTTTGTCAATTCGATAAATTTAATTTTTTGGATTGAGTATTATATTAAGCTTTTATGTTAACTAAATGATGTGACGTAGTTGTTAGGTGGTTGACATATTTATTAATATGCCATTTTATTTTAATTTATTATCGTCTCATATTATTTTATTGTTTTATTTATCTAACTTTTTAATTGTGAAATTTTATATTTTTACAATTTTATAATTTTAAATCAAAATTATAAAATTATAATTTTATGAAATATAAAATTATGATATTTTTAATTTTATTCAAATCTTAAAATTATAATTTTATAATTATTAAATTATACAATTATAAATTATAAAATTGTAAACTATGAAATTATAAATTTTAAATAATAAATTGACATGTGATATTAAAGTAAGATGACAAGATAATAATTAGGTTATCATCTTAACAAACACGTCACTCGATTAAAAAAAAATTACTCGATTAACAAAAAAAAGTTAATCGTGAAGACTTAAATACAAAAATTAAATTTATTAATTATTTAATAGACCCCAAAAATTCATCATAAATTTATTCAAAAGTTATCAAATTTATCAAACAAATTGAAACATAATTAAGCTTATTTCTATAAAATTGGTAATAAATATTTTTTGAAACATATAGTATAATATTAAAAAGTAAACATCACTTTATAAGCATAATATTAAAACTTTTAAAATATAGTATACTACAACAATTTATCCTTCGTCATTAATTCAAAGTGAACATTGATTATGCAACCAAAGTTGTTAAGGTTTGGTGGCCTGAGTAGAGGTAACAAAGAGGAACATATAAGTAGTTTTTATGCTTTTTTTTTTAACCTACAATTTTTTCTTTATGCAAAAACTTATAAGATTTATATATAGAGTATGCTTGAAATATTAGAATGTGATTTAGCTTTGGTATGCAAATATTTTTCTTCTAAAAATATAGTTTCTTGGATTATTTGAGATAAATGGAAAAAGTGTTTATGTCTTTATACAGATATAGAGTTTAGAGTTTTATATTTTAAAAAATATGTGTTGTGCTAATAAATTGACTAATGTGGGTTTGATAAATAAGAAAGGTTTTAAATGTTATTATGTTTTATCATCTAGTATTAATTTGGATTTTTTTTTTTTTTCATAATAGATATCAACTATAGATGCATAGGAGGGTTTAATTTTAGTTCAAAACTTGTCATGTATTTTTTGTTCATAGGTTAGGTTTTGGCCTATAATGGTGGAAGTAAATGTAAAGAATAAAAATAATTAAAAACAAAAAAATTTATTTTAAACACCTTTAGATTCAATGAAGAAATTACTAAAAAACAAAATCAAATAAAACTCAAAACTTTGAATTTAATAATAAAAATTAAAATTTACAATTCACTAATTTTTAATGAATTAATTCATGAATAATTAGAAAGAACAATTATAAGCTAGCTTAAATAAAATATATGGTGTCGTATTTAGCTCCCATGCGCATCTCATCCTTCCAACCAACACCATATTTATACAGAATCACCCCCAACCAAAGCCATCATATATTATCAAACATAACCCTAAAATGAACTTGAAACACAAATATAATCTCCTACCATTAATTATCATGAGTTTCTCACTAACTACAACAAGAAACCACTTACCATATTAATTATCCTAAACATACAACATTATATGACCAAGAACTTTCAGGCATATACATATTGAGTGTGGACTAAACATTAATTGTTGGTCGATAATGTTCCACCAATAGCAACGTGATAGCGGGTAGAATATTAGACCCAACAAACAAAAAAAACCTAAGTCAACCATACAAAATTAGTTTGTAAGGTAAGAGTGTACATACTTATATACTTGAAACTTGTATTATTTCTAGTTAATGTCGGACTTCCAACACAAGTTCACCCTTTACCCCTCATAAATTTATTCTAACCTTTCACTTTATGATGCAGTGATACTTCAAATTGTGTCCAACACATATATGTACCTGATACTTTACCATGGAAACAATTTATAAATTTTTATGTTGAAAACCTTTAATACATTTCATTTTATTTTGAATTCATACAATTGTAATCATATACTTATCATGTGATTTAAAAGTTTTTGTATGTTTTTCAATATGCATATATCATTTATTGTATCCTATTATTTTCAAGATAATTGTATATTTGTATAAAATACATGTCGAATCAGATATGTGTTTCATTCGATACATGTACCGTATTTACAAACTTACCTCCAAGCACACCTCTCTTTAATGTGCCTTAGAGAGACATATAAGAAAGGATTGACAACATATTTTTCCAACAATTCCTGAAGAATCAAGCAATCATTATGCTACCCTTCTATGCATATATCAGACAAGACAATTTGCAACGTATTTGTTGACCATGTTTTCCATTGTTTCCCTCGAATCAACCTCAATAAGTTAGATACAATTGACGAAGAAGAATTTATGTTGTTATGCCGTAGTGGCGGATCTTGACCAAGAGTTTTGGAGGGGCCAAAGTAATATGATTATTTTATTTTGATTGAATCATTAGTATAATGTTTTCAAAAAATAACTTCTCTAACTGAACAATTGAATCATTAGATTGGATCATTAGTATAATGTTTCAAAATATGTGAAAAAATAGAATCTATCTTGTTTTTCATCTTCACATAGTTTTTCTTTTATCACCTTTAAAAAAACATTAATTATTTTATTCTTCATCAATATATTTTTCTTTAAATATATTAAAAAATAATTTATTATAATCTAATAAAAAATTGAGAGACGTAATTATTAAAAGAGAAATATATTGTAGTCAAGTCACAATTGAAAATCGGTTATGAAAAAAATATATAATACATTATTTTTTACTTTTATAATAATAAAAAATGGATATACAAGATACTCATGAGATAAAAAAAATTAATTTTAATAACTATTAAACTAATATTTCATTATCAAGTAAGACAAGAAAGTTATATCTTGTTATTCAAAAAAGGAAGGAAACAAATAAGAAATAAGAACAAAAATAATGAGTATATGTCTAACTTTATTTTTTCTTCAAAAAAAAAAAATACGAGAGTGAAAAACTAAAAAGACAATGAAAGAAAATAAAAAATATGTTAATAAATATTTTATTTAATTATTCTTTTTGTTACTATTTCTAAAAATATCAAGGTCCTCCAATTTTGTTTAGCCTCAATTTGATCCCAATTGTTTAAGCACAATTTGATATTTTTAGAAAAAAACACACATAAAAAAAGTTTTTGTTATATTTAATTTTATGTTTTATTATTTATTAACATTAAATATTATATTTTATAAAAAAAAATAGAAAAACATAATTTAATTTTCATTAATTTCTAAAATATACTACCTATAATTTAAAATTTTTAAATTTTTTTTAAAATTCTTAAAAATTTTAAATATATATATATATATATATACATATATATATAAATAAAAAATATTTGGAGGGGCCATGGCCCCTCCCAGCTTCATAGAAGTTCCACCACTAGTTATGCCTAAACTAATATGTCATACAATAGCGCATATTCCATACAACTGTACGTGTTTGATTGAGAAAGCTTCAAACAACCCTTTAAAAATGTGAAGCACTTCATTCTTGGGACCAAAAGATCTATGCTAACTCCACCAAGCAAATTTCATCTTCCAAGTTCTCTACAAAACTACAAGACCGCCTCTAAGTACCTCTATATCCTACATGCACCACTGTGACATTATTTCTTTAATAACTAAATTTCTACCTCTAGAAGGAGTTATAGAAGATTCTAAAAGGTGTCCAAGGTTACTACAACACTTTTGAACCCTTTTTAAAATGTTGTAATTTATTTAAATCATAAAATTTATATCATTTATTTATGAATTCTCTCAGTAATTATCGACAACATATGTTTCGTCGTTAAGTTCATATTACCAACGAAAGTTAGGCCATCAATAATGACTTTTTGTAGTGACTAAATTATCGGGGCATTGTTCCATCAATATAATTGTATTATATATCGTCAATGCAGATATATTTATTCTTTACATTCAAACAAAACCTACAAATAAGATACACAATATCAAATACAAAAGAATAGATTAAAAAAATACTCAACTACTAATATTATGTAAGGAAAACTCCCACACAATGAAAACATATACAATGAAAAGTCCTACACAGTGAAAACTCTTAATATCCATTCCACAATGAAAGCTTTTAACAATTGAAACTTTTATCAATGAAAACTCTAAACAATTAAAAATTCTAACAATGAAAACTCTTAATTCTCATGAAAACTCCTAACATTGAGGGACTTAAATACTACTACCTAAGACTTCAATACTATGACCTTAAATGTGTTTGAGAATAGTAGTGTACCCTCCTTACATTGTGATTGTCGAGATTGTTATAGTTTAAATGAAAAAGTCAATTGCATCTTAATAATGAAAACTCCTAACCTTGATTATTACATCTTAACATTTTAAACCCAATAAGAATGATATATCAAGTTCACAATGTGTGTACTTCATTCAATATTTTTCCATCTCTCCATAACACCTTTGACATTCACTTATGAGTATGTACTACGTGCACTTTGAACTCAAGTTGCACAAATTGTCATTGGACAATGAGTGTTTGCAACGTGAGTTCAAAGTGCATATAATGCATGCTCATATGTGGGTATTGAAAGCATTGCAGAGAGAGGGAAAAACATTTAATCAATTACATACACTATGAACTTGATATGTCATTCTTATCGAGTTTAAGATGTTAAGATGTCCAATTCTTTCATTATTATGAGTTTTCATTGTTTAAATGCAATTGATTTTTTATATTTTAAACTAAAACAATATCATACACAAATATCATGCAAGAAGGGTACTCCAATCTCGAACACATTTATGGTCTTACTTTCTCTTATCTTAACTACTAAAAACTCGATATCAGCATGAAAGTATGAAGACATGCAAGTTATTATCACAAAATGAAGAAAAGAAACTAAGACCTCTTAAGAAAATGGCACAATAAGAAAAAGAGAACGTGACAAATTATTTTAAAAAAACTAACATAGTAAAAACACACACACGCACAAACACACACACACATATAATATGAATAAAATAAAATAACAAGTTTTTCTTTTTGTAACATATATCTTATATCTATTATATATCTTATATCTTCCATATTTTCATAATTTTTAAAAATTTTCAACACTCATAAATTTTATACTATAATTATATTATATGACTCCTAATATTTTATATTATAATATGACTCTTAAAATTTCATAAGTCTATATCCCAATTAACTCTGCATCAAACTCTCAATATCAAAATGTGGACTTAAGTAATATTTATGTTAAGCCAACGTACACATACTAAAACAATTAAGATCCTACGATGGTGAAACTAATTTGCAATATTCATCCTGAAACATCAATGGCTCAACATTATAAGCAAAATAACATGAAAATTTGACAGTTTCTTCTCTAAATAAATTATATAACTCTCAGCCAAGCAATTTTTTAGGCTTCAAAAGTGTTTAGAAGCTTATGACCAAACATATGTTAGGCACCAAAATCATTGAATGTAACCAATGTAATAAAGAAATCAAAAACTCATTTTTAACTTGAGTGAAATTAATTTCAATGAAATTATTTAAATTCATATATAACGTATTTGTAAGAAAAATAAAACACAAGACATTGTTTTGGCTATTACTTTTTATATTTCTATATATTCTTCACACACCATCAAAACATAAATTATGAGAAATGTCATAAATATTTTTCTATATGGTCGGTTTGGTTGGCAATATTAAGGATTGAGCTATTTAAGAAATCCCTAAATATAATTGAAAGTTAAAAAATTAAATGTTAATGTTTTATATTGTATAATTTAAAATTATTCTTTTAACATTGTTTAATAATCTAGATTGTGTAATCATTAAGTGAAAAAAAAAAATCTAGATTACGTAATTTAGATTTCTAAACAATACTAAAAATATAATTTTAAATTATAAAATCCAAAATACAATATTTAACTTTTAAAATTTTAAATTGTATAATTTAAAAAACTTTATAACAATCTCAAAGGAAGGAAGGATGTTTTTGACATCTCTCACAATCGTAAAGGTGTGCAAGCAAACATAGAGGTTCCGAAAGTAAAATCCCTTTGTGTTTTCTCCATTGAATAGAGTTAATCACAACGACAAAGCCCACGCCATTTGGAAATTATAAAGTACATGTATCAATTGTGTTTAAGACTTTGAAAATTTGCAGAATTAGTTTTAACTTAGTTTCTTTTTCAAATATTTATACTTCGGGAAATTAAAATTCAAAAAATTGATAGACAAATTTAAAAACTATCAACTAATAAAATTTTAACACTATCAGCGAAATTTAAACTCCTTTCTGTGCAAAAATTGTCTCATTCTTACTAACCAGATCACTCTTTATAGACAAATTATTATTTAATTTAAACCAAGTTAGTTAAAATCCTTTCAACTTAAACCCAATTTTTAAACAGAACAAATTATATCAAAATGATCACAATTAACCAATTGGTGTCAAGTTACTTGAGATAAGAAAATTAGAATTAATTCAAAACATGAGTACACAATATATTAATACCATTTTTAAAAAATAAATTTTAACCTAATTTAAACTCATAAAACTGCCCATAAAATAATGTTTGCATTCAAACTCAGAAAACTATTATCTGAAATATCTGTACTAAATGTAACTTCTATCTTTTACCATAATTTTATATAAATTATATGTATATCCAAACAAATCCCAACACTTCAAAGTCAAAACATCTGAGAAACAAACAGTTCAACTTCCTAAAGTTTTCAAACTACCTAAAAACTCAGGTTAATTAATATTCTTAACTATTCTCTACAAAACCAATTGTGCCTCCCAAGATTTTAATTTTTCAGGTAAACCAATCACAGATCTTCATCAATGAAGAGTTGAATATTCCAGAGACCATGTTATTTATTTTAGTCCTGTAATTTTTTTACCACCAAGAAAAAGTTTGAGAGCTTGCATTCATGTTTGAAGCGGTGAGAATTGTTGAATTGATGACACTGAACGCATTAAACATTTTTGAGTCAACATGGCACAGAAACCAATGGCATATCTGAGCCCTGGCAGAGGAAGCCAATGACCCAAAATTTGATGAAATAATTTCATGGCACTTTACTGAAGAAATGGCCTGAGGTAATAAAAGAGGTAATGGATGCAGTCTGCAGAAAACTGGCAGCACTCAGACAGATAACTGATACCAGGCCAGCTAAGAAAGAATCAGTGCATTATTGATGTTCACACATTATGCAATGCTTCTTCTCCCTACCATTAACACCTTTGCTACCCCACCCTCTGCACATTGGCCCCAGAACCTTAACTTTTACTTCTGCAACCTTGTGTGCTACCAAACAAGTACAAGAATTTGGTTACCACTTCACCTTTCAAATTGTGGTGCTCATAGAGACATCCATATCTTTTTTTCCTGTTCAAATCAACAACGCTAAAGCTAGTACTAAAACTTTTATAAACATTTTCATTAACTTGTACCTACCCTTCATCCCATTTTTTTTTTTCTCTTTTTCGGGTTTTGATATACATGATCAATTGTTGGACTTGATTTTCATGACTCACTCACTCACTCACTGTTCTGAGAGATTACTTCTCCAAACTTGAGGAAGAGCTGTGCATCTGAGGTGCTCATTGAGGGGCAATTCACCAAGTGTGGAGTCTTGAGGTTTGCATACTCATCCATGTAGCATGGCACTTTTGCAGATGGGTTTGAAGCAGGTGGTGGTGCAACTGCTTGTTTTTGAGGGGTGTTTGATGGCACAAGGCTTCCAAGAACTCTTGTCACTTCGTGCATTGTAGGTCTGTCAGCTGGTTGCCTCTTTGTGCATAATAGAGCGAGCTGGTAAACCTTTTTCACTGCTCCAAGGTCCTTGCATGTGGCAGTAATGTCTGGATCAACTGTTTCCATTACAGCATTCGTTGCTGCTTTGGACAAAATCTGCACAAACATGAGCCATTAATATGTATGTGAACAAAAAAACAGACAAGAATCAAGTGTTAACAATAAGTTGACAGTGATGCTATAGCAACTAGATTCTGCAATCTTGAATCATAAGTGCAGTTTCATTGATTTGTATCCGGTGTTCTCAATCAAAATTGATTTTTTATCTCAGTAATCTGCTTAATAAAATGTTATCATTGATTACCAAGGAGAAACTATTTGGAGAAAAACACCAGTGAAAATTAGTAAACTCACCAGATGGTGGAGGTTGGATTCATTGTCAACTGCTTTCCTTCCAGTTAGCAACTCCAGTAAAACGATGCCATAACTGTACACATCAGATTTCTCAGTGAGACGGGAAGTTCTAGCATATTCAGGGTCTATGTAGCCAATGGTGCCCATTATGTAAGTAGAAGTATGAGACTTTGTGGGGCAGAGGCTTTTGGCAATGCCAAAATCAGTGAGATGGGGCTCAAAGTCTGCGTCCAATAAAATGTTTGATGATTTCACATCCCTGTGGATTATTCTAGGACTGCAATCATGGTGTAGATATGCAAGTCCTTGTGCTGCTCCAAGTGCTACTTTTAGACGCAGATCCCAGTCAAGCTTTTTCTTCTTAGTAGGTCCTGAAAAAATATACACAATGGATGTATCAGTATGCTCATTATACAGTAATTTGCTATTTAACAGGAGATTGTGATAGATACTACTTCTTTCTTAATGAAGGGTTCTATGAATGTCTACAAAAGACCAGAAAAAGAAATAGCTTGGATTTACCATGAAGAAGATCCCACAGACTGCCATTTTCCATGTAGTCATAAAACAGAAGGTGGCCATAAGGGGACAAAGAGTAGCCCTGGAGACTGACCAGATTCCGGTGCTTAATGCTGCCAACAGTCTCAAGTTCAGTTTCAAATTCTTTAATGCATTGGGGGTATTGAGAATAGATCCTCTTGATAGCCACTGGCTTGCAATTCTTGAGAACACATTTATAAACTGTACTTGACGCACCATATCCAATTATATACTTTTCACTAAGATTTTCTGTCATCCTCATGATATCTTCATACACATGAAGTGCCATATTCATATGAAGAATCACCAGTTTTGGAGGTGAGTAATTAACTGTCAATTCCATAGTTCATGAAGTCAGTAACTTGTTGAATTATGTTTCATAAAATACTGCCAGATTTTAAACCTTACAAAATCCAATAATGTTGAAAGTTGGCATGTAAACTTTAATGCATATAATTACACAATCCAATCAATTTCTGATTTTCTAACACTTCTGGCTTAAGGTTAGGTACACTAAAGTATCTAAAGACAGCTCAAATCTACAAAAACACAGCTGATTGAAGGCTACATCTTACAATATGAGGATGAAACAAAGATAAGTACCTGGTTTGTCAAGTGATCCATCAGGAAAAGGAGGACTGTGTGGCCGGCAAGCTGCCAGCAATACCATTAGAAGAATCACAAGGGCACCAAGAGTAATTCCAAGAATGGCTGCCTTAGATAATGTAACTGCACAGTCAATAAAATAGATTAGCTTATTCTGCATAATTTAAACTCAAAACCCTTCTATCTATCGAATAAGAGAATATCAAAGATAACACAGCAGCTCCATTTGATCTCATTTCAATGAATTGTGAAAGATAAAAGCAACAGGAAATTCCTGCAAAGTGCAGCTCACCTCGCTCTGCAGGCCGAGAACCATGACACGGCAAATTTAGCCAATTACCACAAAGACCAGGGTTTCCGATGAAACTGCAAGATAAAAGGTTGTACTCATGAATCCAGAACATGTCTATGAACTTAAAAGGTGATAGGTGATAAAGACAATGCAAACAGTGAATGACCCTCACCTGTCAGGGGGAAACCTGGTAAAGTTGTTACTAGTGGGGATAACGCCAAATAGTTTGTTATAGGACACATTACTAAAAAAATCACAAGAAAACTTCAACTTATTAGGCCAGACAGACATTGTCTATTAGAAATGTCAACAAAATCATTAAATTGAAAGCTAAACTTACAGCACAGAGAGAGTAAGACAATTCGAAAGTGATGCCACATCCCCAGTTAATTTGTTGTTTTCAAGTCTCCTGCGTATCATTTTAAACCAAAATAATTATAAATATCAATTGAATAGTACAATTACCAAAGTCAATAATCATCCACCATATTGACATGTGAAAAACAACACAGTTAATTTGAAGCCAATAAGTTCTATTGCACAAAAAAGTCTATACTTAAGTTCGATGAACATGAATAACTACTTATTATTTGGCAATTTATCAACTAATCAATATAACCCAAAAGAGAGAGAATTCCAAACTCACATTTGCAGCATCCAAACCTTGATATCTTTATGAGCAATTAAATACAAGGCAGATTTAATTACAGCACGAGATTACACATAAGAATAAAGCTACCGTCAAGAATACATAATTTATTAATAAAAGCATTTGAGAATATGAAACGAAATTGGAAAAGATGCAAATGAAGCTTACAATGATATCATGTTCTGAAGCTGGCTAAGTTCTTCAGGAATCAGGCCAGAGAGTTCATTATTTGAAAGATCACTGTGACATAGAATCATGTAGAACAGTCACAAAAAAACATGGAAATAATATTTACTTTATAAGAGATGGCTTACATTTCCATGACACTTCTAAGATTTCCAAATTCTGCTGGAATAACTCCTGTCAAATTGTTTCTGCTTAGATTCCTAACAAAATGAATATCAGCTATCAGTAAGAAGAAATAGCCCACATTCCAAACATGACTACGCAGATAACTCACAACTTCAGAAGATGTTCCAAGTCACCAAGGGAAGAAGGAATGGATCCAACTAGATGATTGTTTGAAATATCCCTGTGGAGGAAATCATTTTTTAGTACAAATTTAAAAATGTCGGTGCAAAGAGATAATTTGAATAGTTCATACTCACAACGTATCCAAATTACCGATCCGTGACAGTTCAATTGGAATTGCACCCTGAAGATTGTTGGAAGAAAGATTCCTAAGGATGACCATAACAGTGTCATGAAAGTCATAAGAACCAATTAAACAAAAGGATAATTGGTTAAGGCATGGAAGAAATCAAGACGTGCTTGAAGGAATTCGTGTGTGCATTGACGTGTTTATGGGAAAGACAGCAATAAAAGCAAAAACAACAGAAGAGCAAGTCCATTAAGGCGAATGTTCCTCATGTATCAAGGTGAAACTTACAAAGAGGTCATGCTCTCCAAGCTTTGCAAAGCAGGGGGAATTGTTCCATTCAACTTGTTTCCATGCACATTGCTAAAAGGGTAGAAAAGTGTCACCTTAACGTATTACATAAACTACATTGTAACAAAGTACTAGCGCAAGTTTAGTTGCTTACAGGCTGTTTAGATTTTTACACGAGCTAATATTGCTAGGAATTGTTCCTTCGAGATTGTTATTAGCAACATTTCTGCAAGAATGATGAGTGACTCATAAAACTTACAACAACAGCTAACAAAATTGACACTTCAAGGTAACCACTCTTACAAATCAAACAAATCAGTAAGCTTTCCAAGCTCAGGGGGAATATGTCCACTTAAATGATTGTCATTCAGTTCCCTGCAATAGGAAAAACGTTAACGGTTAACATGGACTGCCTCAAGGCAGTATGTCATTTTTCAAAGAAAACTTAGGTAAAACATAATGTCACGTGTAATAGATTATAGAATCAATTCCATATAAGTTCAAAATCAACTGAAATGATTTCAGAGGCAACTACTTGCTGAAGCAACTTACAAATAGTGAAGTTTTGTCATATTTCCAAGCTCCGGGGGGATGAAGCCAGTCAGCTTGTTTCCATGCAAGTATCTACAAACAATTCAAAAATTGTGCTCAACACATAAATGAGTCTAGAAGCTTTCTCTTAGTTGTTGATATGAACAATTTACATCAAAGTCATCTATTAGATGTAAATGCAAAACCACTAGCTTATGCATACAGTTTCTCTGTGTAGGTCAAATTTCCCAAGATAGGAGGTATCGGTCCACTTAACATGTTACAGCTCAAGTCTCTGCATAGGAAATTTGAAAAAATCCAATGTTAAAGGAGCATCACTGAGAAAACATAGTCAATGATCAAATTTCCCAAGTCACGTTTTAGAAATTGCTATCAAACAATGCTTACAAGACAGCAAGTGCTTGCATGAGACCAATCACCGATGGAATATGTCCAGAGAGTTTATTGCCTTGCAATGACCTACCAAAGTCAAGAAAATCTATCAAGAAATTCCTAGACAAGGAAAGTAAAAGGCCAAATCTCATGCCTGTAAGAATAACTTAAGAAAATCATGCAACACATACAAAGTAGCTATTTGTAGGAATCCAATATTGAATGGTATCTCTCCAGTTAGCTGGTTGTAGGATAAATCCCTGGCATCAACGGAAGACATAAGAAAGGTAAAAAGAAAACAAGACCAAGTATGGCAGAGACTTTCATGGAATTGGATTACATACAAAACCTGGAAGGTAGTACAATTGCCAATATTTTCTGGAATACTTCCTGTCAGGCTATTGTTTCTGACATCACTGCAGAATAGGAGAAACACAAGTATAAACATTTTTGAAGCTTTGATTATAAAAGACAGTGATTGTGCAACTTACAAATACCACAGCCCAGTTAACTGGCACATATCTGGTGATAGTGAACCAATCAAATTGTTCCCTCTTAAGCCCCTGTCAAATGGATAAGGAAGGAAGGAAAAAGAGTCAACACTAAGCTTATGAAATAACAGTTTGATTTGAAAATTGTTTATACTCACAGATACTGCAAAACTTCGTTCCAGTATAGAAGCCTTGGTATTTCACCACTTAGATTATTTAGAGCCAGGTCTCTAGAAAACATTTTCCAGTAGTCCAGAAAGTCAGGTATAGAATCTAAAATAGTGTCGTGAGGAGAGGAATGGGGAGTGAGAAATACAAGAACGACTTACAGAATCTTCAAATTAGGAATCTGAGACAAAGTTGAAGGAATTGGTCCAATCAACTGGTTGTTCTTCAAAATCCTGAGATACAATTTACATAAAATCGAAAAGCCGTCATAACCTCCTCCCAGGATTAAAAAATTTCATTTGTAAGGAAATGTCATAAAAATACTCACAGATTCTCCAGTTGTTTCAACTTAGAAATAGAAAATGGGATATCCCCTCTAATTTCGTTAAATGACAAGTCCCTGAAAACACAATAAATATCAAAGTTCCAAGTAAGTCGCATTGTGGTATAAATATAAATTGAATTCAGTTCTTCAAGGGAGAAACATACAAGTTCTTCAATGATGAACAGTCACCAATCTCATCTGGCATCTGCCCCGATAACCTGTTTTCTCTCAGGTCACTGTATAAAAAAAGAGGAAAAAGGCATAAGAAAGACAACACAAATGCCTAAACTACATCACTATAACAAAAAATGGGGAAGGAGAGTAACAATTACATAGAGACCAAACTCTGAAGTTTCCCTATTGCAGGTGAAATTTCCCCATCAAGGTTCAACCCAGAAAGATTGCTGCAAAAGATAAAAGCGTAAGAGAAAAGAAAACTGGTATATACAATGTCCAAGGACAAAGTAACTCACAGTGCAACAACATTAAATGTGACATTGTCGCATGTTATCCCTCTCCAGGCACAATAATCTGATGATGGTGAGTCTGTCCAATCATATAGAACATTATCCACATCCCTGAATGACTTCTTTATCTCCAACAGCGTTGCTCCTGCCATGGAAATATCCAAATTTCAAACATTAAACCATGGAGAACATAGTTAGAAGCTTGAAGCCAAGGAAAACCAAGTCCTTCCTTATAACATTAGTAAACTCGTTGTCTAGACACCATGTTATACACAATATGCTATACAAAACCTCATTTTTAGCGAAAATTCATTTTCTACAATGTGAACCGTGCAGAAAACAGGCAGAAGTAGTAGATGTAGCATACTCGTTCCAACAATGAGAAAAATAGACAACTGAATTAAAAGAAGAAGCAAAAGATCCCAAAAGCAACCAAGTCAAACTCAAAATTCGCGGGACATACGCTGACGTTTAAAAATAAATGGACCAACTGAAAACAGCAGAGGAAGTGCCATGTTTGGCTGCGAAGGGAGAAAGAAAAAAAAACTTGTTTTTACAACACCCTTCACCAAGAAAAAGAAACGAGAGAGAAGAACACACGAAGGGTACTAGGCTTTCTAACAATGGCTGTCACAAGTCATACACCTCTCTGTTAAGAACCGCATAGCCACAACTACTTTCAACATTGTTATGCTCCCATCCTCCCCATAAAAACTGGTAGCAATAGCCATGACGAAGAATTCAAACACACACAAACAGAAACTTGAAACTGTGAACAACACTCACCATCATCAGATTCCACAGAGTTAACACTCAAAGAAATTAGCAAAGGCAAAATAAGGACCCCAAATCGAAATGCCATGGCTGCAACTGCAGGACTTCAACTTCACACGAGCCTAACCATGAACTCACTCACAACCACCACCAAGCTCTTGTTCATACACAAGGAACCAGGTAACAGTTTTAACAAAAAAGGGTGTTATGGGTAGTGACACTGAGCACCACTCAACTTAACTGTGGCCAGAGATAAAAGGGTAGTTGTTAGATGGGTTTTGTTTGAGACTTGTATTCTTCTTCTGTGCACTCTTCGTAGCTTTTTATGCAATTACAATTACAATTGGATTTCCATATAACAGAACAAGTCCACAGCTTTGGCTGTGCAATCACATCGTTCTGCCACAAACATCACTCCCTAACACAAGATGCAGAAGAAAAAGAAAAGAGAGAGAGAAAAAATCACTGAAAAAAAAAGAAGAGAGATAGAAGAAAATTATTTCACACATAAAGTTAAAACCATCTGCCACCATTTCTGCTACAAACCTGCACACTCTGCACACACACTCTCTCTCTCTCTCTCTCCACCCTCCTAACTTTCTCTCTTTTTACACTCGTTTTCTCTCTCTCCTCCTAAACTGTTATGCCAGTGCTATGCCATATAGTAAATAAACACTGTACACTGTGCTATGCTGTGCCATTGGTTTTAACTTTTGATTCCCAGGGGTCACTTTCTGTGTGGTTTTTGCTATTGCATTATCTGCAAGAGTTTATGGGGAAATGGGTCATGTATGTAAGAACTGGGGACACTGATATAGATTTCTTGTTACATTATTTCAAATATTTCTTATCAAGTAACAAAAATAATTTAAAAAAGCATCTTTCAAACTTTTTTCTTAACTACACTTTTTATTCATGTTTCATGCTTACATATATATATCTAATGATGGGAAGATTAAAATCATTCGACCGTTATATTTGAAATAATTAAAATCTAAAATACTAAACTTTTAAACTCAAAAATTCAATTTTTTAAAATTAAAATTGTTAAACTATTAATGATAAACCCTTTCTACATCTTCTAATTAATAAGCTAGTATAAATAGTCTGAATAAAACATGTCATTTTCAATGAGTAATGCAATCCATTTGAGGTGACAGGGACATCTTTCTCTTTCTGGTTTTTTCTTTTTTGCCAGTCTCATGAGCATTGGATTCAAGCTCATGATATTATGTTTTTCTTTTTCTTCCTTTAATTTATTTAATTTTCCTGTTTATCTCACCCCCTCTCTCTCTCTCTCTCTTATCGTCTCATTTATTTATCTCATTTGTTTGGTAGTTATGCATCCTGGTATTAATTATTTATTTATTGTTTAACACCGTCTCTGTGATTGCTGAATGGAATTCTCTAGTGCTTTATTTTGTGCAAATTTTGAAGTTAATTGAAAAAAGAAAATATAATAAAAAAATGAATACAAAGTATTTTGGTCCAAAAAGCAGAGTATGTTGACATTGGGAAGGTAGGAAGAGAGGTAAAGGTTGAAAGAAAAGGTGACAAAATTTACTGCAGGTCCCTATCAAGCAATTATCTGAATAGTGACATTCAACTGTTAAAAACACACTCTTGTTCTTGTTTCTTGTTAATCGGTTGTGGTTCCAATTTGGAGAGAGAAACAAAGGAGATTATGTTTTGTTCTTCTTCCACTTCCATTGTAAGCCAGCCACAAAATATATGGATATTGGGTAGACCCATATAAACCATTACTTAACTCACTAATCATATCAAAAAATCTTTAACAGTTAATAATATGATTATTTTTCTGACATTTTTTTCTGCATAACTGTTTTACAGTTTTAATTTCTATGTAAGAAACTACAGTGATGAGTAGAATTTCGTTTTTATGACTGCTTTTATTACACTCTTTTTACATAATTTTAATAATGTTTACAGTAGAGTTTATGGATTTGATTCAATGTTTAGTAATTTAATTATTATGTTTGTTTGAAATTATAAAAATTTAAGTTCGAGTCGAAATCTGATCGAGAAAGTAGAATATTATATAAAAATAAATATTTATAAATTTATTCTTTTAAAGTTTTTAGTCGAGAATAAAATCTTATTGATGTTATATATCTTTTCTGTAAATCTAACAGAAATTATAATTTTATTTTAGTCAGAGAGTTGTTTTGAATTTGTATAGCAGAAATTTAAAAAAAAATGATAAAATGGGTGACGCTGTTTACTCTATTGAATTAAGATAATTTTTATTTTAATTTGAAAATTTAAAATATGTTTTATAAGATGTTTTGAATGATTTTTGTTCACATAATCAGTATGATACTTTTATTAGAGATAATATTTAATTTGAAAGTGTAATTTTTTTCATTTAATTCATAACTTGTGTGCAAGGTACGAATATTTACGAAAAAATTTATCTTTTGAGTTAATAGTTTCTATACTGACATCTATTTCGTAGCACTTGTACTTTGTGAATGATCATTAATTGATTTTAATCCATCTATATACGTTGTCATTAGTAGTTTTTGAATACAATAAAATAAAATGAATTAGTTAATTATTTTTTATCTTGATAACCAGTTTTATAAGGATAACGATTAAGAATAATTAATATTTATTATATTTTAGAAAAATTTATATCTAAATGTCATATCAAAAAAATTACGTAATAATCATTAATACAAATTTATTTTATTTAAATGATAAAAATATCTTTAAATATTAAATAATTGTATTAAACATCTAAAAAGTTAAAAAAAAAATTAAAATATCTATATTTTAATGTTGTTAGAAATTTCAAAAGAATTTTTTTTTTTGGTAAAAATTAAAGAGTGTCGTTTCAAACGTTTTAAATTTCCACATCTCAAAATTTTATTTAGAGGTTATTCAAGTGTTATAAATATTTTTTCTTTTAGTAGAGACCTTATGAATTTCAAAGTGTTATTTTGTATATGAGATATGTTGGTTAGAAATTTCAAAGAATATTTTTGTCTAAATTAATAAAATTAATTATTTCTATTTTCAATGTAAAAATTATGAAATCAATAATCATTAAGTATACCTTAAACAGTAGCAGGACATCGGTTAACATTCTCCCTTATCTAACAAAGTAATGAACTAAGTTAGAAGGAGGTGTTGAAATCTTTGGTCATTATTGAAAGTAATGTCTCCTCATGTTCTCATAGGAACTTTGATTGTGAGGAGAAAAACTTGCTTAAAGATGTTTCTAGTCCATCAATACAACACGAAAAAAAAATGCAAAAAGATTGAAAACATACAAAAATGTGTAAGACTCGTGTTAAAATGACGCAACCAAAACTACCATGATAATTCAAAATCATATGATTTTTCTTTTCTATTGGACCAAATATATTTACGAGTTCATATTTCTATCCATACAAGAAAATTTCACATAGAACCTTTAATTTGTTTTTACTAAAAAAATCATATTAGACATCACTATATACTATATATTTTGACATAACAACTATGCTCATATCAAAAACATATATATAATTTGTTATAACATGAAAAATGTTATTAAAAAATAAAATATAAACAACTATGGAAGGACCAAAACAAATCCATGAAAAAATACACAATAAATTTTAACTAAAATTAAACCCTTGGAGTTGATATTTATTATAAAAAAATATAAACTACGGGAGGATAAAACAAAATATCATTTAAAATATTTTTTATTTACCAAACTCAAATTAATTAAATTATTAGCGTAATGATTTCTTTCATAAAAAATTCAAAATTTTATATCTTTAGAAATAGTTGAACATTTCTCCATCTACCTCTAAAAATAAAATAAAAAAGCTATATATTAAAAGAAAAATAAAATTACACACCAAAATTGAACATATAATTTTGATTATCATACTTTTTTACATATCATCATAAAAATAATAAAGCAAAATCACATCAATACATTATCCTACACAAAAATCTATCATTACATTCACACAGTTATGCTATTCTAGGATTCTAAATTTGTAAAGATTCATTTTTGCCTATAAAAGTACACATGCAATCAATAGAAGAAAAAGATAAAACTTATATACAATTCTGATTAGTAACTTGCAATGTCTTATTTCCCAGTATTAATAAACGGTAAAATCTTTAAAAAAGTCATTTTTATTTTAGAAAAATGATAGTTTTATCAAATAAAATTTGAATAATCAAGTTTTATATTTTATAAAGATTTTTACTTAACTAGTAAAACAAACATTGATTGGCATGATTAATTTAGTTATTGTTGAATTTTAAGATAAATTGCAGGAATTCAAAGAAGTACTTTAGTTAAATTCGAAATAATTATTTTCCAAATCAATTTTAAGACAATTGTTCTGTTATCCGTTACAATTCAGTTTTCTCTAACCATAAACAAACATAATGCTGATGTGTTGTTCATAAAAAATATACACGAAAAATATTATCTACAATAATACGTAAAGAGATGTTTTTTATTTTTATATTTCATATTTTTATTTTTACCATTAATTATTATTTTAAAAATTATTTTATAAATAGTTTATTCTAAAAATCTCTTCTTATCTTAAAAATATCTTTTATTTTTAACGATTATTTCAAAAATATCTTTTGTATATATATATATATATTTTTTTATTAACATCTAAAAATTATTTTAAAAATTAATTATATATTTTTTATTAATTTTAGCTCAAATTTTTATAAAAATTAAGAAATACGAACACATATGCAAAATATGAATATGAAAATGTTCTGTATGTTCATCAACTGTATTAACAATAATACTATCTAATCACTCTCACTAAATTATTTCTTGAACAATATGGGATCATAAAAGATTTTCTATTAGACAAATTTTCAATGACTCAATAAAAAAAAATCAAGTTAACATAGAAAATAAATTAAGACAATATCTAGAAAAAATTAATTTTGAATATTTCAGCTGTAAATTAAAAATTATTTGCGATTTCATCTGTTACTTTATAACATTTAAAATTCACTAAATTTTTAAATTTTATAATTTTGAATATTGTAACTATTATAATTATTATTATTATACAAACATATGCACGATAATGAATGTCAGAACTTGTATATACATTCTATTTAAATAGATATTATATTATATTAGTAAGTGGTAATATATATATATATATATATATATATATATATAAAAAAAAAAAAGAAAAAAAAAACAATAAAAAGTATTTAAATATTAAAAGTTACAATTATGATGAAGAAAAAAAAAACTGAAACTCAAGACAGATTTCTTAAAAAAAACAATTTAAAAGTTACTACTAAAAAGAAAGTTAACAATATTATGAAATATATATATATATATATATATATATATATATATATATATATATATATATAAAAGAGATAATTATCTTTATAGTATAGATATACAAAATAAATTTATATTTAATAAAATTAAGGTGAAATGAATGAAAAAATAGAAAATAATTTTTATCAACAAAGACAAAAGTTATTAAAAAATAATTTTATAGAAAATATATGCAATAATTATTATTTTAAAAAATAATGAATGATCTATTATGAAAAATAAAATAGAAGTAATAATTGTGGAAACAAGAAAATATCTTCTTTGTATATAGTTTGTGTATTTTATTATTATTATTTTTTTCAAGAACATTTTTCTCTTTCAGTTACATACTTATATTTTTACCTATGCATAAAAAAATATCTAAATTAAATTAATCATCTTCAAATAACTATTTTATCTAAATTGAACAGAAAATGTATACTATAATAATCAATCATATATTTCATCCGCATCAAAATAATTAACGTTTTAACCTTTAAAAATATAAATTAATCAAACATTTAAAAATTTATTTTCAAGTAAATTATATCAGTATTTGTTTATATTATAAATATATTTGTCATTTATATACACATTTTTTTTCTAATTTTATCATTTAATAAACAATACTTTTTAAATTAAAATAATCATTTAATTTATCTTTTCGGATTTTTTTAATTTAATATTTTTTCAATTTGACAATCTTTCTCATAATTTTTTTTATTTGGAAATTTTTTAAAATTAAATATTTTTTAAGCTAAGATAATTTATCTGTAAAAAGAATTTCTAAAAAATTATATTTATTTTTATAATTATAATTATATATTTTTTATTAATAATATTATTTTAACAGACAGCATATTTTATTATTCCTGATCTATGCAAGAGAGAGGTAACACTTTATTACTATAAAATATTGAAAATTTGATGATAAAAAAATTTATAATATATAAATGTATAAAAACTTTATCTTACAAATGTACCCTTCATTTTGAATCACAAAGGTTATGTTACAAGTTCTGTTTGTTTCTTTTTTTTTATTTATTTTGGGTCTCTTTGAACATGAAATTATAAAATAGAGTTGTTTGACCAGGGATTTATACATTGGGTCGTGTTGGAATGATTTTTGACCATTTTAGTTGTGTTTGGTTCATCATTCAAAAAATAATTATAACTGAATCAATTTTTTAATGTAAAAACAAGATTCAATTTGAATTTCGTGTTAAAATAAATTCCAATTAACTTTATATCATTTTAACACAAAATTAAACACACATTTTATACAAGTGAAGCTATTATGTTCAAAAATTGTTTCTTCATAAATCATGAAAAAAACAAAATCGTTAATAATGATTGCGATTTCTATTTCCTAAACTCAAAAGAAGTCGAGTTAGTGGCATTGAAATAAAGTTAGTAAGAGTCATAATAACTTCTTTTTTATCAATTAATAAATATCTCTCATAATAACTTTACTTTTTCGCACAACTCAATATAATTAATAATTCTGTTTTGTAATTTAAAAAAAAAAAAGTATTGACCAAAATCTAAAAATGAAGCGAAAATTTGAAATATAAAAGTTGAAAGGGTATGATGAAGTGATTAAAAATGTGCAGAGTAGCAGAAGAGAGACATGATAATATAATAACAGAATATGTTTTTATTGACCTCGGGAAGGTGAAATGTCTGACCTCTCTCATCACCATTCCTGTTTCCATGCTTCTCTTCTCTTCCCTTCCTAACCATTTAATCAACAAATAAAAAAATTGTACTAAAATTCCCTTATCCAACAACACGACAAGATGGCTTAAATAATTATTAGTATTAGTTACAGTGTTTTGTTGGGTAGCCGTAAGAAGGGTGGTGGGACATTAAAGACCTTTCTTAATCCCTGCACTGTTCCCCGTAATAAGTCATGCTCCTTATTTAGGAACAAAACCTCTCATCATTAGGTTACCCCTATTTCTATCCAAACACACTCTTATTTTACCTTTTTTTTAATAACAAAAATACATTTATTTCTTATTCCTAAAAACTCAAAATTATATTTTCATTCATATTTTATTAAATTAAATATAAATAAAATTAAATATAAATAAAATTATAAGTTTATTTATATTTTATTAATTTAATTTAATAAAAAAAAATTATATTATATTATATATTGTTTCGGGGTAGGGACCAAACACCTACTAAGAACCACTTCAATTTTACTTCTTTTTTCTCTATGTCTCTTCTCTTCGTAATTTGTTGTAACTTCCTAGCCAAGAAATCTTCCTTCTGGTTCAATCGGTTGAACAGACGATCGGGGTACTTGTCTAAAAGGCTCCGATACTTAAGTCAGTTGATGGACCGATCGGTGTATAAGTGTAACTGCTGTAATAAATGCGAATTAAAGATCCTCACCAACCTACCTCTGGGCCCTATTTATAGTCTCCGGTGTGGACCTACAATTAGGGTTCCTTAATCACGGCCCAATGATCCCTTAATCATGATTACTGACTTGTTTAATGTTAATTAATCCAGCTGACTGGTTTAGGTTTTCTGTTTGGTCGATCAGCCGGTGGCCGCTTGGCTAGGTGGTTTATCTTCTCTGAGTTTAACAACCTTAAGTGAATATTTAATCTATATGGCCGATCGATTGATGATCATATGTAAGACACTACGCGAATCACCTATGGGGCCGATCGTCCGATGGACCTCTATAGGGTAACGCGTGATCTACTTGGGGACCGATCGACTGATGGTCCCTTATGAGGTAACGTGTGATTCATCTGTGGGACTGATCGACCGATGGTCCCTTATGAGGTAACGTGTGATTCATCCGTAGGACCGATCGACCGATGGTCCCTTGTGAGGTAACGTGTGATTCGTCTGTTGGGACCGATCGATTAATGGTCCTTTGTGAGGTTCATATATAGTTTATTTAAGTTACCGATCGATCGATGGTTCTGTTTCATATGCAAGTCCTCCCAGTCTTGTTCGATGCACCGGAGGACTGTGCGTTGCCGATGGTCCGATGGGACATACAATATA
>Ga0214542_1003862_pt1 | contig 30075 bp, 15 predicted proteins | sample CNSS1metaG_FD_160096 | JGI IMG/M metagenome (GOLD analysis project Ga0214542, IMG submission 160096) | Root nodule microbial communities from cowpea collected in UCLA plant growth center, Los Angeles, California, USA - CNSS1 | ecosystem: Host-associated > Plants > Roots > Nodule | place: USA...
GGTTTTCTTTTGAAAAGAAGGATTGAAACCAAGTCCAGCTTTGCCAAATACACAATTTTGTGAACCAAGAACAGCCTCTAAGTTTGCTTCTCCTCTTGTGAACCTTGCACAGGTCTTTATAAGGTATTTCACTTGATTTTTCAAAACTGTGCAGTTTTCACAGGATTTTTCAGCTGACTGATTTCTAAAACAGTCGGTTGAATTACTGTAAATCATTTCCAAATGTTCAAAATCAGTTTTTAAATCCGCTGTTTCTTTTTCCAGTTGACTAACTTTGCTTTCCAGCCAATTGTTTAAGCCTTTCAACCGATTGTTTAATGCAGAAATCTTGTTTGCTTCATTATGCAACTCTTCAAAATCATGCAACAATTGATTATAGTCATTTAAGTCTAGAGAACTTACTTGGCTTGAGGAAGATGACTCATAACCAGCCATGAGACACAAGTTGGCTTTTTCACTCTCATCTTGTGAGGAGCTACTTGTTGTTGAATCATCATTGTCCTCCCATGCAATGTATGCACATTTCTCCTTTGACTTCTTCTCCTTTTTCCTATCAACACTCTTCTCCTTTTCTTTGTTAGCATTTGGACATTCAATTTTGATATGTCCTTGTTTTCCACAGTTATAACATGTAAAATTAGAAGAGTTTGATTCATTATGTTTGGAAGTATACCTTTTGGGATTACCTTTGATACCTTTCCTTTCGAGATACTTACCAAACCTCTTTACAAGGAGATTCAAGTTCTCACTTTCACTTGATTCAGCCACCTCATCCTCGAGTTCCTCATTTTTCTTGGTGCTAGTCTTCAAGGCTATGTTCTTGACCTTTTTCTCACCTGACTCAAGCTCATTAAGCCTTTGCATCTCAATCTCATGCTCCCTAAGCTTACCAAACAATGCAGTTGTAGTCAAAGTGGATAGATCTCTTGTTTCTGAGATAGTCGTGACCTTTGGTTGCCAAGATCTATCAAGACACTTTAGCACCTTGATGTTTAACTCTTCTTTGTCAAATTCCTTACCCAAGCCTATGAGATGGTTGACTATGTGAGTGAATCTCTTTTGCACATCCGCTATGGATTCTCCTTGTTTCATCTTGAATAACTCATATTCTTAAATCAAGGCATGCTTTCTTGCTCTCTTAACATCATTGGTTCCTTCATGAGTCACTTCAAGAACCTCCCACATTTCCTTGGCACTCTTGCATTGTGAAACACAAAAAACTCATCCATGTTGAGAGATGAAGTGAGGATATTCTTTGCATTACAATCATATTGGGCTCTCTTCCTTTCTTCCTCATTCCATTGAGTCCATGGCTTATTAACCTGCACATCATCAACAATATGCTTTGGAGTATATGGTCCATTTATGATTGCATCCCATATCCCTTGATCTATTGACTCAATAAAGATTTTCATCCTAATTTTCCAAAATTGGTAATTAATGCCACTAAACATAGGGGGTCTATGAATTGAGGCACCTTCACCAAAGGGTAACTTGTTTTCAGCCATTTCAAGTAGTTCAAAACAAATTTAGGACCATACTTGATCAAATTTCAAGAACCTGGCTCTGATACCAATTGTTAGTTTTGAAATGGTTGAAAAGCCAAGAAGGGGGTTGAATTGGCTAGTTAAAAATGTAGGCTATCTTTGCAAGTTAAAAACCACCTTTAATTGAATCAAATAGATCACCAAGTTAGGATGCAAACAGTACTGAACTATACACTTTCAATCGATCAAAAAAAGAGTTAACAGATTGATTTTACTAAACAGATTCTGTTCTGGTATAATCAATCGATTGAAACTGAAAAACAGTCGACTTAAATACTGAGAAAAATGCAGAAATGCGAATTTGAATTTTAAACCAGAAACAATGCTCAAGAATGATCAAGACCAGTTCCAAATGATTATACAAACATGCTCAATGCTTCAGATGCTATGAAAACATGCAAGAGCATGAGAAAGATGATTAAAGCACAAGTTCTTGAGACTTTAAAATGAAAATGCAAGAGAGAAAGGTTAGAGAAGAGAGGACACCACGAATTTTTATACTGGTTCACTCAAACTTGAGCTACATCTAGTTTGTCAAGGCAACCTTAGCTTGACTTTGCACTATTTCAAAAGTTTTACAAAGTATCCACCCTTACACTTCCAAAATATGCAAAAACACCACAAAAGACTCTTAAATCACACAAGAATCACACCAGCACAACAAGAACCCTCTTGCAGACCTGGAAAACCACCAGGAACACACACAAAGCTTGAGAAAGATCAAACCTCAGTGGTAGCACAACCTTGCCTACGACAAACCACTTTCTCCAAGCTTCAAACCAAGCCAAAAGCTTCAAGAATTGATCCAAGATCAATCTTCAAGAGCTGCAACACCTATGATCACGAAGGAGAGAGTTTCCACAAGTTTCCAGAATCAAATCGTGCTCTAAAATGATCAACAGACCTCTCTTTCGAAAATCACAACTTTTATAGTCAAACTGTTACGAAATTCAACAGGTTGATTTTCAAATCAATCGATTGATTTCACTTGACTTAAGTGAATCAGTCAATTAAAAACTAAATCAACTGATTGAATTTGTTGCAGTTTAAGACTACTGCAGCCAACCTTTTAACCTGTTGAAAAATCATTCAACAGATTAAAAGAGACATTTTAACCTGTTGAAAAACCATTCAACAGATTAAAAACACACTAAAGACCAAACTACATCTAATTAATGCTTTAAGATTTACAACATGAATTACAAACTACAAGTACACTTTCTTAATGATGTAACTACATGGAGAGCACACATTCCAGCCTTGATCACAATGGATATCATCAAATCTCATTTCCTTCATCAATGTAGGCTTCATTCCAATGGTTATGGCTTCAAGATAGTTCAAAAAAGCTTCATTCAATCTTCATCAAATCTTCAAGAAGCAAACCACCTTGGCTTCTCATGTCAACATCTCTCGCCTGAGCGAGAGGAAAGTCGCTCAACGCTGATACCGGGTCGCCTAGGCGAGAAACGCGAACCAACACCCAAACACGAGCCCTCCAACTCTCGCTTAGGCGAGATGGTCTCGTTTGGGCGAAAATTGTAGATATTCTCCTCTGATCACAACAACAATAGAACCCCACAAATTATATTCACTAGTGCATAACACGAACATGGTATAACTCCCTTTTGATTCACCAAAACAAAAGGGTTTGGCCATACAGAACCAAATACAGTACCAAACCTTCATATTTATACAAAACACTAAAAGAATTTATATGCACTATCAAAACCAACCAATTCTCCCACACATTGCACATTTTTACCAAAATTCATACAACACAGAATTCAATTGGGCAGAAAACGTAGACACACATACAACATTCGTACAAACAAACTCTGCACCTCTAACTTGGATTCTTGATTGAATTTATGAAGAGACTAGGGATTCCTTGGTGCACCAAATTCTTTGCTTCCACCTCCCTCTCTCACTCAGCCCTTGCACTCTCAATTCAGCCTCTCACTCTTCCAATTTTCGCTCTCCTCTCACCCAAAACGAAAATAATTGCAAAAAACCCCTTTTTCACCTCAATTTTGCCTTTTATATGTGTCTTATTATTGGGTTAAAGGGATGAAACGAATTTAGGCTTTTTGGTATGGTTAAGTCTCATTTAATTATCATTATAAGATGATTTCCAGCCCCTCTTAGCTTCCCTTTCTAGGTTTTCTTTTGTCCTCTCATATTCCCTCCAAAACTACACTAAAAAATAAAGTTCCAATTTCATTCCCAACCAAGTTTGAACCCATGATCACTTAGTCACCATTCAAGTGCATAACCAATTCAACCAATCATGTTTTGTGATACACTTGAATCATCATAAGCATACAATACCAATTCCATACTCATACATATTATTAAAATTAATAATAAAACAACAACACATAATTGGCATACATAGGACTCGAACCTAAGTCCTCTCACACAATCAAAGTACTCTCAACCACTTAAGCTAGTACTTTTCCACATTACATCAAACAATAACTAAGGCCATAAATGCACTTTCTACCCGCATTTATTAATTAATTAATTATTTAATTAATTAATTTTTCCCGGGTCTTACAAAAGAGGCTGAGTTAATATTGGAGGAAGTTCATGAAGGAAATTTTGGCACACACATGAATGGACACTCGATGGCTAGAAAGATCTTGAAGGCTGGTTACTTTTGGTTGACTATAGAGAATGATTATTGCACACACGTGAGAAAGTGCGAGAAATGTCAGAAGTATGCAGATAATATCAATACGGCACCTAGTACTTTAAACTTAATGTCTGCCCCATGGTCGTTTTCAATGTAGGGGATAGATGTCATCGGAGCTATAGAGCCAAAAGCCTCAAACAGACATCACTTCATTCTAGTTGCAATTGATTATTTCACTAAATGGCTGGTTACTTTTGGTTGACTATGGAGAATGATTGTTGCACACACGTGAGAAAGTGCGAGAAATGTCAGAAGTATGCAGATAATATCAATACGGCACCCAGTACTTTAAACTTAATGTCTGCCCCATGGTCATTTTCAATGTAGGGGATAGATGTCATCGGATCTATAGAACCAAAAGCCTCAAACAGACATCACTTCATTCTAGTTGCAATTGATTATTTCACTAAATGGGTGGAAGCTGCTTCCTACGCTAGTGTGACCAGGAAAGTTGTGACTAAATTCATAAAAAGAGAGTTAATTTGTAGGTACGGGTTGCCTAGCAAGATAACATTGATAATGCTACCAATCTGAACAATCAAATGATGGCTGAATTGTGTGAAGGATTTAAAATTCAACATCATAATTCTTGTCCTTATCGTCCAAAGATGAATGGAGCAGTCAAGGCTGCTAATAAGAATATCAAGAAAATTGTATAGAAAATGGTGGTCACGTATAAAGACTGGCATGAGATGTTTCCCTTTGCTTTGCATGGGTATCGCACCTCGGTACATACAACAACTAGGGCAACACCTTTTTCTCTGGTGTACGGAATGGAGGCAGTACTACTCTTCGAAGTAGAAATCCCATCCCTACGAGTGTTAATGGAGACCCAATTGGAAGATGCAGAATGGGTTCAAGCCCGATTTGACCAGCTTAATCTCATTGAGGAAAAATGGCTAACAGTAGTGTGTCATGGACAGTTATACGAAAGAAGGATGAAAAAAGCATTCGACAAGAGGGTTCGCCCTAGAGAGTTCCATGAAGGCGAGCTAGTCTTGAAAAAGATCTTACCTATACAAAAGGATCATAGGGGCTAGTGGACTCCAAATTATGAAGGCCCGTATGTGGTGAAGAAAGCATTTTCTGGTGGGGCACTAATTCTCACAAAGATGGATGGAGAGGATTTACCGTTACCGGTCAATTCTGATGCGGTCAAAAAATTTTATACATGATGATTCCTTGATAGGAAGTTCTACTAGGGGATATTGATGTTGTCTCCAAATTTTGTTGTATTCTACTTTGTTTTCATTCAATAAACACCATTTGGTTCTCTCCATAAATTTAAAGCAATGGATGTCAAGCTGAGTTTGTAAAGAGAATAATAAACAAAAAAGAAGGGAATACAAGTATATGCATACCAACAAGGCATCACGGGTACATTCACTAAGAGCAGACTTATTTTTGGAGGGTGTCGTGGAAAAAAAATTAATAAATAAAAAGGAAAAAAATAAAGCTTCCTATAAATTTTATCCATGCATCCATGCATTTATGCATCCTCACCGCATTACATCATTTGCCTAAAGATTGAATCTTGTCGGTGCTAAACATTCAAGCAGTGTTTACTGACACATCAAAATCAAACTTCGGGTTCTCCTTTCGTATATAGACCCTCTCCAATGGAATGGTCATTAATTTTTTTTACATCAAGACCCTCTCCAATAGAATGGTCATTGATTTCTTTGCCACATCAAGACCCTCTCCAATGGAATGGTCATTGATTTTCTTATGTCACATCAAGGCCCTCTCCAATGGAATGGTCATTGATTTTCTTATGTTTCCATCAAGGCCCTCTCCGATGGAATGGTTATTGATTTTCTTATGTTTCCATCAAGGCCCTCTCCGATGGAATGGTCATTGATTTTCTTATGTTTCCATCAAGGCCATCTCCGATGGAATGGTCATTGATTTTCTTATGTTTACATCAAGGCCCTCTCCGATGGAATGGTCATTGATTTTCTTATGTTTACATCAAGGCTCTCTCCGATGGAATGGTCATTGATTTTCTTATGTTTACATCAAGGCCCTCTCCGATGGAATGGTCATTTATTTCCTTCTTCACGTCAAGGCCCTCTCCAATGGAATGGTCATTGATTTCTTTGTCACAATGGGACCGTCTCCTTCGAAATGGCCGAGTCTGTTTTCTTCTTTGGATCACGACCCTTTTCTTTGAATTGGTCATTGTATATGCTTGATTTGTTTTTTTCCTCTTTTCCTTTGAAACCCAAACGAAATTAGTGTTTTTATCTTTACTCATCTTTTACTTTGATAACCTATGAAAGTTAACATTTCATATTATCAAGTAAAATCTAAGTAAAGAGGGGCAACTGTCAACACCCAATTTAGTTCGGGTAACAATGATAAAAATAATAAACAAAAAAAAATTAATTAATTAAAGTTCAATTGAGAGGAATAAATAAATAAAAAATTAATAAAAGAAAAGAAAAGGGTAAAATAATATGTTTTAGTTTGAGAAAAAATAAATATCTATGTTTATTTTATTTATTTGTTATTATTTTTTTTTAATTTTGTTTTATTTATTTATTTATTTGGGCTTATTATTTTTATTATTACATTATTTTCCTTTCTATTATTATAGCTCCATTTTTGTTTTACGTCTTTCATTCTAGTTTAATAAAAAAAAAAGGAAAGAAAACAACAAAACAAAAAAAAAACAACAAAAAGAAAAAAAAAGGAAAAAGGGAAAGAAAGGTAGAGGTAACGTAAGGTCTCTCTGTTATCAGACCCATGCCTGTCATGCTATCATGGTTTTGTATTGGGAATGACCTGTAACATGGTCATGATGGTTGAAGGAGCAGGAAGCAACATCTGCTCTCAGCCTTATCCCAAATTTCGAGATTGGAAGGTGCAGAGAAAAGTGAACAGAACAAAGGAGATAGTTACATAATAAAAAGGGGAAGATTCATGAAAGTAGGGGTTTTTTGGATTACTACAGAGGGGAGAAGGCACTAGAAATCAGAGAGGGAGAGAAGGAGTCAAAATTGAAAACGGAAGCAAAGCTGTTAATGCATTAAGTTTTATTTTCACGGTAAGTGTTCTTAACTCCTTCTTAGCTTATGTTACCATGACTTGATATTGCTGTTGATGTTCATGGATGTATGAATTGGAGCTTCTGTTAACGTGACTTGATATTGATGTTCATGAATGTATGGATGAGAGATAATTTGAGGTGAGCATAATTACATCTGTTATTTATTTTGTTTATTCCCATCGCACCTGCGTAAAAACAATAAAGAGTAGAGCACAATTTTTTATTTATTTATTTTTGCTTACTTCTCCATTATCGAATAATGGCTACCATACAACACCATCATAAACGCCACAAAATTCCTATTTTGTCTTGTCTTCGTTGCTCACCTGCGTAAAAACAAGAAAATAGAGACCCAATCTTCTTCCAAAGAGCCACTAACGGACCTCCATCACCGAATAACATTCAAAGCCTTAATCCCTTTCTTCCACCCTCGGCCCGACCATCACGCCCTAACCGTAGGAACCAAAACCAAACCCCTTTCCATTCAATGCCATCGGAAACGGTAAAACCAAGAGATGAAAAAGAATCATCGGCGACATCGCCAATGACGAGTTGAAGCTTCTAACAGAGCTGGAGGAGCGATAGTTGGCCCTGGAGTTGGTGTCCCGAACGCGACGCGGATGGGGAAGGAGGCCTCGACGTCGACGAAACCATTGCGGAAGAGCGGTGTCGACGGTGTTGCTCCCGTGGTGGTAGTCACGGCACTGTCTCGCGCGCGGGAGAAGAAACGAAGCGTGAGGATTTGGGGACTTGGGTTCTCACCGGCGAAGCCTCCGGTGGTGGCTGGCGTGGACGCTGTGGGTCTCGCCGATGGGACCTTCGGCGGTGGCATGGTGGCATGGTGGCGTGGTGTGATGACATGGTGGTGTGGCGGTTGCGGAAGAAAGACAAATTCACTTTTGTCCTTTTTGTTATTTTTTATTTATTTATTATTATTATTATTTTAATTTTAAAAAGAGAAAATGAAAATATTTTAAATTATAAAAAAATTACAAAAAAAAAAAAATAGAAAAAAATCTAAAAAACGAAAAATGTTCTCTTTTGTTTTGTTGTGTCTATCCGGTCGCCCACACCGTGTGACACTCATTTTCAAAAATATCAAAAATAGTTTTCTTTCTCTTTTAGTGTCTGTCCGACCGCTCGTGTCTCATGACACATATTTTCAAGTAATTCAAAAAACACAAAAAAATACAAAATTTTCAAAATATAAAATATCAATATTTTCAAACAAAAAGGTTTTTTTTTTCTTTAAGAACTACGTGATCCTTGATTCTCCACCGTGAGATACATATGAGCAAGGCTAGTCCTTGTCAGGTTCACCTATAAAAAATCAAATCTTTTTCTCCATTGTTTTTCAAATATCTTTTAAAGAACTACGTAACCCTGATTTCTCATTTTGAATGAGAATACGTAGGACCAAGGTCAATCCTTGTCGGGCCCAAAAAATTAAAAAAATATTTTTTTTTTCTTTTTAGCATTTTTGTTTTATTATTTCTTTTGGGGGGAAAATTAAAATTTTAAAACCACATCGACTTTGCATTTTTAATTAAAGGTACCGCTCTCGGGCGGGCATGTAGGGTGCTAACACCTTCCTACGCGTAACCGACTCCCAGATCCAAAATTTGGTTTCTCGCAGACTTTCTTTATTTTATGGTTTTCCATAGTTTTCCAAAAAATAACTATGGTGGCGACTCCCAATCTCTTTTTAAACCCTTTTCTTTTTTGGTTTGCCTTCCCGTCGCGATTCCTGTTGCGAAAACCATGATAAACAATTTATTTTGAAATCTACAAGAAAAACCTAGCTTCCTTACCCTAAACGTATACCAAACTTGATGAGCAGGAAACTCCAAGGAATTTGAGCACCACAATCCCAAATCAACCTAATAAACTGAAACACAAGAGCATGGAGAAATAAAAATGAGGCTCTGATCATGATCAAAACGAAACCAAAACCCCAAAATTGGAAAAAGAAAAGAAGACGAAGGTTGGAGTTTTGACTTATACAGAGGGAGGAAACGTTCGATTTGATTTGAGGAGGACTCAACAATAATCCCAAAACTGGTGCCTGTTTCAAGAAGGGCGAAGATTCAAATAAAGAAGATGAAGATCAAGGCTGGGTTGAAGTGGGGAAAGAGATAAAGTCGAGAGAAATGAGAGAAACATACGTTTTTAAGAAAAGAGAAATGGGACTGCTAAGACTATTTTTCAAAAGAAAAGAGTTTCACAAATTATAAAAAGTTTTTTTTAACTTTCTCTCATAAATATTTATGGAAAAAAAATCAAATACTTATTACATTACGAATCTTTTTCCAAATAAAAGTATTATAGAGTCAGATCATTGTGTTGAATAGTAAAATATAGTAAAATATATTATATTCATCACACGCAGAGTCATCATGTGGTTCTAGCTTGTACTTTTCTCACATATAGGTTAGATGATAAAGGAACAAGACATTCTAGAAAGAAACTTGAATGAAGTTTAAAACTTCATCCAAAAGTATTTGAAAACTAAATGAATTAGAAGGTTTAAATAATGTTACTAAATAATATGTAAAATTTGTTTCTAGAAGATTTTATAATGGTTTAAAGGGATAAAAAGAGAGAGTTTACATATAATATAAGGAAGAACAAATTCAGTTTAATTGTTAACGACAACTTTTACAATTTCTCATGATCTTTTATTAAAATAAAGAATATAAATATTTCAAAACTAACAACAGAAACTGTAAAATATTTTATAGCCCCAAGAAACAAAATTTGTTGTACTTTTTATATTATAATTCTTATAATATTATGGTTCATTGTATGTAACTTAATTAATATTTTTCTCTAATTTAGGTTTTAGTTTAAACCAAAACCAATTAAATATAAAAGAAAATACAAAAAATTTAAATCAATAGTTACTACGTCTAAGTTACATATACGTCGGACTGTTTTGTAACATAGAAAATCATAAATATGATAAACAAAAAAAAAAAACTTATTTTATGAGAGTGATTTGATAATAAAATGTGTGCTTACAAGGGGTTCTCTTGCAAAAATATGTTTCTTTTAAGTTAAATGTGTACTTAGAAGTGGTTCTCTTGTAAAAATCTATCTCTTTTAAGTTGTTTAATGAACTTGAATAGTCTCAAAAAGGTTGTACGATTATCATTAACATGAAGAGTTTTTGTATATGATAGAAATCAAAGATAAATTTACTACTACATGGATTATATTCACAAATAAAGTTGGTTAATTTTATTTCTCTTAGTTAACTTCTAAAAGTTAAGCATTATTTTACACTAACCCTCTAGATTCCAATTCTAGCAAAGTCAGATCTGAATCAAATATACCCTCAAAATATGAAAGGTAAACCGTTATCTAAATCATGAATTATTATATATAATAACATTATTTATTTAACTTATTTAAATATCACATATTCTGCCATTATATTAAAGTAAACTAAAAAATATATAAAAATGGTAATGTGTCATGGAATTTGACAACTATGTGATATTGTTTTATGGTAAAAAGGTATCTCTGCTAAGATGCTCTATCTTTCTTTTTCTTTTTTTTCCCTCTCTTAAAGCATATTTTCCCATCAGTTTCTAATTCTAGCTGCTAATTAAATGTTGTCATCACAAATAAGGTGTTGTTAGGTTGGTGCTTTAATTAGATTAATGGTGAAAAGATAACTCAGATAAAGAATATATAATGCCAACCTTTATTTCTCCTTTACATGGAATACTTTTTATATAAAAAATTATAGGTACTTTTTCAACTAAACCAGTTTACATCACTCATATTTTTAGTGTTTAGGATTTATCAAAATCATATAACAAATTTATCTACCAAACCAAATGACCAACATTATTAAAATCTGAAATAAGTTGTTATGTATATTTTTTATCTTTTGATGTTGATAGATAAACCATGTAAGCATGTGTGCTTCTTTGTAATTACAAAAATTAACAGGGCTAATGAATTTGAAGGCTTTAAGTAATTATAATCTCCGCAAGGAAGGCCAGTTGAATTTTTACTATTAATTACGAAGATATAATTTATCAAATAATAATTTAAAAAAATGATAAATGATTTAAATTGATAAAAGATAAAATTTATAAAAATGAAAAAACAATATAATTCAAAATACTACTATCTTTCTAAGTCAAGTTGAGATCCCTAATTGAGTAATCAAAATAAAGTTCATGTCTATAATTTATAAATTTCAAAGTTAAGAGACTTTTTTTTTCAGAATTTTTATATTCAATAAGATGTACATACAATAAATAAATAAATAAATATATAAATATATATATATATATATATATATATATATATATATATATATATATATATATATATATCGACGGATTTTAAAAGGAGCAGGGTCATGGCCCTTTAATCTTTTTGAAATTTTTTTAGTTATGTATTTTATTTACAAAAAATTTAAACTATGTATTTTATTTTAAACTTTTTTAAATTATGTATTATATATATTAGAAATATTGAGAATTCATAAAAATTTAATTGAGTATATTTTTATTTATTTTATAAAGTATAATATATAAATTAAATATAATAAAAAATAAGAAAATATTAAGATATTTTTTATTTTTTTCCAAATATTTTTTAATTTTTTATATATTGTAGTGGTTTCTCACACTCACTTGTGTGTTTTTTCTTTTGTTTATGAAAAAAAAATGAAATTAGACACAAATTCATTATTTTTACTCTCATCTCTCTCTTTACTTGTGTTTCTTTCTTTTGTTTATGAAACAAAAATAGACACAAACTGATTATTTTTGCTCTCATCTCTCTCCTTTCTTCTCTTCCATTTTCTAAGAAAAAAGGGTAAGTATCTTGTCTCACTTGAAAAAATATAAGCATTTGGTATATTCATTGTTTATAATATAGAAGAAAAAAAGTAATGTATTATGTATTTTTTCATATCAGATTTTTAATTGTGACTTTATTATCATATATTTTGTAAGACCCCTTTCTGTTTTAAAAATGTTTGGGCTGGTTTTATTAAAGGACCCAAGATCAACCCACTTGTTATCCCCAGAATCCCCCTCCCAACCACTTACTCTCATTCTGTCTCCTTTCCAGAAATAATTTCCCTTCTCCCTCACAGTTCTGAAGTAGAAAGCTCTGTTAGGGCATACGTTTTTTCCTCCTCTGAGCTTATTGAACACTCTTCCTCCATGTTGTCTCTGTCTTGGTCTTAGTTTTTTCCTCCTTTGGTTCTGTTTTCCACTCCGTAAGCTATAATTGTGTCTGGTGCTCTTCTTTTAGAGCTTGTTCTTGGATTAGCACCTGTCAAGGTAAGGGAAGCTATAACTCCTTCTTTTTATTTGAAATGGATTGTACTTATTTTCGTTCTGGAATGTGCTGAGTTTGTTTAATTGATACCAATGGATGTCGTAGAAGTTTGTTTCTATTCATTATTTTGGTTGACGTCTCATTTTTTATTGGCTTGTTGTATTCTGCTCTTTTATTTAAACTTCTAATCTTATTATCAGAAATTATGTGTTTTCCACGTGAGATATTGTTTGGATTTCAACAATATATGATATGGTTTTGCTTTTGACAGTGTGAAATAGAAGTTAATAATGAGCGGCATCTCACATGTGCATTGTGTTAAACTTCTTAATTGCCTAAATTAAATTTCTCCCTCTTTATTTTGAATTGTGCACCCTTTTTCCTCGTGAGATGAATGAGTTGCAAATTTTTTTATAATACAAATCTCTTACAGTGAATCATTATGGAAGCACCTCTCAACGATATTGTATTCCTTTGCAATTTATATTTACCAACTAATTTTGAGCATCCTATCATTGATTTTAATATTGCCGCTACCCATTTTCCTACACTGCACACTTTTCGTAAAATGAAGGTTCCTACTTTGTTAACCGTTGGATCGAGCTTAAATTTGATTAGCTGATCCTAGACACATAGTTCTTGACTTTGACCGGTCGGATCTTGAATCAGAGGTTGTAGTAAGAGCAAATATTATGGCAAGGTCCCTGTAGTTTTGGTTGTTGACAACATTAACCTTTGTTGCTTGTTTAGTGCATAACTTTCTCTATAGTTATTCAATTAAGTTGGTTATTTTTGCATTTGGTTATTGATTCGATCATCTTTAATTTGAATATAAATACAAAATTTTTGGAGCTTTATACAAGCTGCAGTTTTATTTCTAAAATCCAAATTGTTTGCATAATGTGTTATTAAGTTGGATTGGATAAAAATTATAAGAATTAGTTATTTTCCAAGAGAGACATATGTTGTATGGTTTCTAATATGTGTTTTCAAATACTTGTGTGAGAATATAGGAGATTTCATGAGAGAAATCCTATTCGATTTAATTAGTAGTGTGTTCATTGATGCAAGGAGTCAGTACTGGAGGTTTATCCTGATACTCTAATGCTCATTCAAGACTCATGTAGAGTGAAATGAATCATGTGGTAAGAGGGACATGAGGTCCTATCTTTAAGAAGAACCTCAGGGTTCTTATGACGGTTAAAGGGACTAACCTTGTGTGGTAGGGTGACCCATTGACAATGACTTTGTAGGTAATAGAGGTCACCACAAGTGCAATAACCACTAAGAATCATCCATCAATGTCTAGATCCGAATAATTGAGTCTAGAGTGTCATCTTGTGTGATGAGTCAGTTGATATTACTTAGCTTGGTGTAATTTATGCGTTGTTCTGTAATTCTTTTGAGTGTTATATATATATATATATATATATATATATATATATATAAAATACAATTCAAGGTAGCATAAAGTGCAAAAAATTCAAACAACTACAAAAGCATATGTTTTTATTACTAAAATAGGAAATTTTAGGAGTGTCGTGGCTTCCTAAAATGCAAGAATGTGGCCTACTAATATGAGTGACATGTGCCCAAAATTTTGAATTTTAAATTCTTTCAGAAGCATGTGTTTCTCTCAACCTCTTTTTTTATATGTCACCTTCCATTAAAAAATATCTTCCAGAACCCACTCTCTTTCTTAAATTTCTCTTCCTCCTGCTAGAAACTCCTCAGACCATTATCTTCCACCCTCTCAATTCCTAACCCTAAAACACACTTTTTTTTTATCAATCACATTCTTTAGAACCAACCATAAACGAGGTAGGGCTTTGTTCGTCAGGTTAACATGGTTTTTGTAACATCCTAGTAGGATATACTTAGAAATAAATAAAATAAACGAGACAGAAATAAATTCCTCATTTATTAGTAAGCCATTTCCCTAAAATGCGGGAAATTTAAAACTTTAAACATCCATAATAAAATATTAAGAGTCAAAATATTCCAAAATTCACCTTTACAATTTAAAGATCCAGGAAAAACAGTAAAATTCGATAATTCAAATTACATGAAAATTAAATAACAGGCTTTATAAAATTCCCATGCCACTGATTCCCACTCTCCGCCACTATGTAGATCCTGGCTCACCTGCAACATCATCTGCTCCCGAATAACAAGTTACCCGATCATCGCCACACACAAACAGATAGGCTGAGCTATGCACAAAGATATAAGTACATATAAAAAAAATAAACCCACCCAACATTTCATAATAATCCATCAATTTAGAATAAAATCTCCCTTTTTCCCCACTCATAACCATTATGAGTCCATGCATGCACTCTATATCTTGGAATTTCATGGACTCTCCCGTTCGTCATCTGAAACCCTTGCTCAGACCTGGACACGCATACCCGCCTTTCCTACTATGAACTCCCTTGCTCATAGCATTCTCAAGTTGAGCATGAGATGAACTCCCTCGCTCATTCATCACGATCTCCTTACTCATGACTCAAGCCAAGCACATCCCAAAATCCTATGAACTAAGTCCTTCTAGCCCAAACATCACAAACACATGCATAAAATCCTTTAACTTAGGAAATATGAATCAACCAACCCAAACAGCGCACGAAAAACATGAATCCTTCATGTTCTCGCTTAAGCTAGTAGCCTTCGCCCAAGCGAGTGGACCAGTCTCACTCAAGCCAGTCCTCTTCGCCTAAGCGAGAGCGAAACAGTGGCCTAACACGAGCCCTCGCTTAGGCGAGTCCTTCTTGCCTGAGCGAGACTCTCATTCGTTCAAACCTAAAACTCCTCGCCTGGACGAGAAGTCGTGCTTAACAAGCACAAGTCTCATCGCCTGAGCGAGAGACCATGTCTCTCAACCTTAACAATGGTCGCCTGAGCGAAAAGCTCAGACCAAAACCATGATCAATACTCTGCAACTTTTGCTTAAGCGAGAGTAACTCGCTTGGGCGAAATTAGTAGAGTTTCGTCTCTGTTCACGCGTCCAAAACACCAAAACCAACACCAAAATGCATCTCAACCATACCAAGCATAAAAATAATGTCAAACAACACTAAAAGACATGTTACATAACCATTTGAAGTATCAACCCTCGAGATTTAATCAACAATGCCCATTCAATTGCAAAACCCTCCTCCTACTCATATAAAGTATAAAAGGCTTTGCACCCAACATCAAACCAACCACAATTTTCGATCATATCATACATACTACGCAAGCTAAATTTAGCAAAAATAAAGTCTACTTTATGTCCATCAAGGTTTGAACCTGTGACCATACCAACACCAATTCAATACACAACCATCCAACCAAATCATTTTTAGTGATAATTATCAAAATACTATGATTATACTATCACTCACTAGGCACAAATATATTATCAAAATAATAACAAATCAAACAACACATAAATGGCATACAAAGGACTTGAACCCAAGTCCTCTCACATAATCAAGTAGTCTTAACTACTTGAGCTAATACTTTTCCATGTCATACTAATTAACATTTAATGTTATTAAAGTTCCCCCTCCCGCATTTATTAATTAATTAATTATTTAATTAATTAATTTCCACGGGTCTTACAGTTTTGGATTTCAACGAGTGCACTCTTCGGTTATTCAAGCTTCTTCTACAACACTCCGACTACTCTAGGTTATTCTACTTCTTCCTTTTCATTTGTTACTCTTTTTCTCCTTTCTTCTCTAATATTTCTTCTTTCGTGTTTTTGTGTTATGGAAGTGTCGTTTGGGTACTCCAGATTGATCTATGCAATGATCTACAACTATGGTCTTCTCCAAAGTTTAGTTTTACAGATTATTATGGTAGGTTGAACAAAATGTAACATTTTTTTTTATTTTTATTTTCTTTATAATTGACTTATTTATGGTTTAATACATTGTTCTTCAATTTTTAGGATTTTTTGATTCTTCTTGAACTTGTGCTTTTACGAGGTTTTCTATTCTTCTAATAAGGATTTTTTATGGTGTAGGACTGAATGAAAAAATTTTAGGTTTTGGTATTCAATGGTTCCATACTCCGGTCAAACAAAAAGTTTTGTAAACATTTTTATTGGGTGCTTTGTTTAGTTATACATTTTTTATTTTTTTTGTAAACAGAGCAAGAGGAAGAAGAGAAGTTATTGGGCCAAGGAATAGAAGTTTGGGTTTACAGGCGTCAAAAAGTGCAGAAAAGAAGGATAAAATGACAATGGTAAAATGATGAGGAGAACTTAGAGAGTTAATAACATGGAGTTTGTTTGTTTCAAGGTTAGGATAATTGATTTTTTATTGAGTTAATTTAAATCTGGTGATCTTAATTGGAAAAGCCTGATCATAGATTTTAAATTGTAGCAAAGGTCACCCTCAACACACAATTATGTTAATTGGTGGAAAGGCGGTTGAACTTCAAAGTTTTATGATTTAGCATGTGCTATAGTTTATGCTTCTTTCCACTAGGTTTTCTATTGAATGGATTACCTTGTTCATATATAAGCATGGATTTTGACTAGTGATATTTTCATTATCGAGTTTGACTGGAGAGATTTCACCGTGTGTACTTTATGTTATAATGATTTTTTTTCTGGATTGCTTCAAAAGGATTGAAAAAACTTTTTAATTTTCAATCAACCGTGTTCTCAAAAAGAAGTTCACATGTGCTGTCAAGGAGATGTTATGCATCAGCCTCAGGTACAACCAATGAATCTTTGGGCTGTTAATTTTATCTCCTCCAAGTTTTTGTTGGGTGGTACATTAAGCCTTTCAAAATGTTGCCTAAGGATCTTGATTTTATATGTTGGTAGTGCTCTTTAGATTGCATTCGAGAAGCTAGCTTCTCAAATTCTAGATTTCTTCAGGTTGCACTTTAGCTTCCTCCATAACTAGATCCAACATAGATTGTCTTTCCAATAACTTCTATAACCTTCATTGATATAGTTGATTTACCAATTAAGGATCAAGAGCTAACAACTGAAGACATATTTTTATTTAAATTATCTGAGATGTGATGATGCATTTTTGGTAATCATTGGAGAATTAGATGAAATCAATATTGTTAAGTTTAATGCTTTTAATGCAGTTGTTTTGAAGGTCAAATCTCTCTACAATGATTTTAGGTATTTGGGAAGCAAGATTTCAAGTATATTCTAAAGCAAGTACATGATTTGAATTTCATTATGATATTTGATTGAATTTATAAAAAAGATCCAATCCTATTGTTTCACGTTATGTGAGGGGTTTGATGTTGTTATTTGTCAGATTGACATTAGAAAAGCTCTTTTACCAACTCAGAAGCATGATCCCACCACTAAAAAACAGACAGAAAATGAGTAGAAGGTGATGAAGAACATAGATTGATCAATGAAATGGAGGAACTAACTAATGTTCAAAGAAGTTTTTTGCTAAAAGAAGAGTCAAGGTTTTTAGCAGCTAACTTTCTTTGATTTTTGTCGTGATTGGAAATGCACATGAATGACTTTTGGAATTTGGGTTGTTAGATATGCATGTGCAACCATGTAGTATCTTCTTTGTGTTTGATCAGTAGTGACAAGGACATTGCTAGGTGGTTACAAAAGAAGTTCCATATTCTTAGACAAGAGTGAAGTCAACAACTTTTATTCACTCTATAACTAGATAAATAATCATTAACAATAATTTGTTATGATTTTTTTGACAAAGTTATTATGATAAATTTAATTATGCAGGGAATGATTGAAATTATCATGTTTGTGAAACAGCAAAGCATGGCACTCACCAGTTAAAGCTCAACTATTGGAGATTTTGATATGTGAGTAGATGAACTGAAAGACCCTACTATCAAATTTTCTGGGTAAGTAGCATTTTCCTAGCTATTTTTAGTACTTGCTTAAGTAGGATACAAGTTGAAGATAACAATGACTTAAGAAAGTTTCCTTCTAATTTCTTAAAACATTTTGTGCTCTTTGAATTGGATAACAATGTAACACAAATTCATTTCAAGTACTGTAATATCGGAACTTGATATTCTCTTTGAAGTTGGTTGTTTCCTTGGGAGTCGTATGTTGTTTGACTAGAGCAATTTTTTTCTTCTCTCTCTTTCTTAAGTTATGTAATAAGTATTAGGGTTAAGTATGTTTTTAGTCCTTGAACTTTCGCCAAAAGTTGAAATTCGTCTCTGGTCAAAACTTTGATAAATTTTGATCCCTAAACCTTAAAAATGAATGAATGTAGTCCTTTTAACCCAATTACGTTGATTTTTTTCAACATGTGAAATGTGTTTCGTGTTATCCATGAATCATGATATCCATGAATCTTTGCAACATCACTCCAAGAAGTTGAATTCTACTTTCAAATCTTAAACTTTGTTGATAACTTCATATATTCTGGGAAGTATTTTGTTATCTTAAAAAAATGAAGGCTAATCTCTTATTGAAAGTCTCCTCCTGATGTAGAATGGATTAAGCATATTGAAAGACTATAGCATTTATGGGAACATTATATTATCATAGAATTTAGTTTTCCTATTATTTTAATGATCTTTCACTATTTTAAAAGATTTTATGTTTAATTAGTATTTATCTATACTTTTATATTTGATCAAAATTTATGCAGGATTTTATTCTCTTTGGACTATGAATAGATTATACCCTTTTGGTGTCTCACGTTATTCAAACTTTTTTCCTATAATTGATTTTTGATATTTTATCTTAGAGTATCTGAAACTTGAGTTGTAAGAACATTTTCCCCGTGAAGGAGCACTTTAAATTTGTTTATTACTTTGTTGTTATATGATTTTCTTAACAGAAGAGGTTTATAGTTTCTGAGTCCAGATATTAACATCTTCTTTGTAGTTACATGGTTATCGGTACAATCTAGGCATGACCAATAATATCCTTTGACCATTAAATTAGACTAACCCAAATCTCACTTCTAAGTTGCTTCGGGATGTTAACTTTTGAAAAAGGATACTTTCGGATTTCAACATCCAATGAAGATGCCAGACTTCCGGATGTCAGTATATATATATTCTTTTCATTTAAATTTTTTTAAAGTTAAAGTTTAGTTTTTCTTTTAATTTTATATATTTTTTAACACATTATATTAAAACAAATTTCAATTAAATTTTTTAAAAGGAGTCAAAAAAACATAAAAAAATAATTGAAATTCAAAAACATTAAAATTTAAATAAAATTCGAAAAAAATAAAAAAATAAAAGATAATATATATATATATATATATATATATATATATATATATATTAATTATAAATATAATATAAATATAAATAAAGTTAAGAAATAATATAAATTAAAAAATAATATATATATACATATATATATATATATATATATACTTTTATTTAATGTTTAATAATATTTTGTTTTATTCATCTTTTAATATTTCAATTTCGTTTTTAATATTTTATTTTATTTTTAAAACATATAATAAAAGATAAAAGATAAATAAAACAAAAGATATTAAACTAAAGAAAAAAATTAAAATTTTAAAAATTAAACTTTAAGTAAAATTAAAATAACTGAAACAGAAACAGAATAAAAATTAAAAAGTATATATAATTAATATATATATATATATATATATATATATATATATATATATATATATATATAAAAAAATAAAAAAAAAAAAAAAAAAAAAAAAAAAAATATATAAAAAATATATATATATATATATATATATATATATATATATATATATATATATTTCAAAAAATAAATAAAATGAAGAAGTAAATTGAATTAGAAGAATAATTAAACCTTAATATTCTGTTTTAGATATTTTTATTTTATTTAAAGTTTAATATTTTTGACTTTAATTATTTTTTCAGTTTATTATACAATGTATTAAAGAATAAATAAAATTAAAATTAATTAAACATTAAATTTGAAAAAAAGTAAAAATTATATATATATATATATATATATATATATATTTATTTATTTCTGAATGTCTACTTTTAATGTTCACTTTCACTAATTAATATATATATATATATATATATATATATATATATATTTATTTATTTATTTATTTATATTGGCGGACCACGGTAGGAGGGGCCATGGCTTTTAAACGTTTTAAATTTATTTTATATTATATATATTTTAATTTTTTTTATACTATAAATATTAAAAAATATATTATAATTAAATCAAATATTTTATTTTTTTTATAAACATAATAAATAAAATATAAAATTAAACATAATAAAAAATAAAGAATAAAAAGATTTATTAAGATATTTTTTTATTTATTATGGTTTGAGTTTCTCATAAATTGTTTTTATATTCCATTCTCATCTGTTTTTTCTTGTTTTTGAAGAGAAAAAGATCTATTATTTCTCCTCCATCCTCTTCCATTTTCGTGGAAGAAAAGAAGAAGATAATTCTTTGGTCTAAATTAATAGTGAAATATTAGTTTAATAATTTATTTAATAATCCTCTTTTATATTAATTGTTTATTTCATGAATATAGAAGAAAACATAATGTACTGTGTGTTTTTTTTTGTAATCGAATCTTAATTGTGATTCCATTATATGTCTTGAGTTTCTCACAAATTGTTTTCATATCTCATTCTCAACTGTTTTCTTTTGTTTTTGAAGAGAAAAAGATCTATCATTTTTGCTTTTATTTCTCCTCTGTTCTCTTCCATACTCGAGGGAGAAAAAAAGAAGGTAATTCTTTGGTCTCAATTGATAGTGAAATACTAATTTAATAATTTATTTAATGATCCTGTTTTATATAAATTTTTATTTTATGAACATAAAAGAAAAAAATATTATATTATGTATTTTTTTATAACCAAATTTTAATTGTAGTTCCATTATATGTCTTGATTTTCTCACAAATTATTTTCACCTATCTTCTTTTATTTCTGAAGAGTAAAAGATCTATTATTTTTGCTCTCATCTCTCAGCAGTTTTCTTCCATTCTCGAAGAAATCAAAAAGAAGGTAAATATCTCTTGTCTCACTTGATAGTAAAATATTAGTTTAATCATTTATTTAATCAGCCTCTTGTATATTAATTTTTTATTTTATGAAAATAGAAAAAAATATTGTACTTTGTGTTTTTTATAAATGGATTTTAAGTGTGGTTTGATTATTATTGAATTTTCTTTTGACAATTTTTTAGATATGTGTGATTTCTTTTTTAGTTATTATTATACTAAATTATGTATTTATTTTTATTTTATTAGTGACAATAATTAAATATATAAACTTTTGATGTATTATTTTGGTTCCCCCAACAATTTTCGTCAAGATCCGCCACTATATATATATATAATCATTTTATTATATATTTTTGATATTCTGAATTACGAAATCTTCATCTGATATCGATATTTGGAAGAATCATTTATTAAAAATCAACATTTGTAGATAATTTTGGAGATGAAATCTGTTGAACTGGTTAAATGATTAAAGAATATTTTTGAAATTTAAAAAATATTTTGGGTGCAGAAAAAATATTGAAATTGCAGAAGAAAAAAACAAAACTCTTATGTTGTGTTTGTTTTAAGGAAAGAAACTTTGCGAGGAAAGAAATCAGAATGAATGTGATGTTCGCTTAAGGGTATGTATGCAAATGGCAGAGCGAGTATGTCAGGAATCCATCACATTTGTAATCGCGGGTTATATGCGAAGATTTGGTGGGATTGGGTTGGGGTATTACATATTTACCCTTGTCATCTCTCTCACGTGCCATGCATGGTGTGGGATGGTACGTAAGTCAGTATTTTTTTAGCACTGTTCAGCAACCATGCATTGTGTAATATTCTTGAAAAAAGCATTAGATTCCTGACGTTTATGACCATACAAAGCTGTTTGAATTTGTTTGACTGAAAAAAAGCCATTAAATACGTATTGAATAAGTTAGATAGGTTGGTAGCTGGTATTGGTGGAGTGTATAAGTTATAACAGGGGAGAAGGCTGCCTGGGTTTTTGGTTTTGGTAGAGATATCTGTTTCGCTATGCTGCCATTTCAGGTGAGTGTGCTGTTTTTTTTTTTAAATGTGTGTGTGTAAGTTGAGTTTTTAACTGGTGTGTGTGTACTATTGTTTGATTTGAGTTGTGAAATGTTAAGGAACACATCCAATTTATGCCCCATTTACCACCTCTCCGCTGCAATGCAAACACACTGTCGCTGCAACCATGAGAAGTTGCAACCATGTTGCGGAGAAAACGAGATCCCATGTGTGAAGGATTTGATCCCATTGTGTTGGATCGGATACGCTGGATAGTTGGATCGGATACGTGCTCAGGCTGGATCGGATACGTGCTGAGGCTGGATCGAATACGATTGGGCTGGATCGGATACCATTTGGGTGGATTGGATACAAGTGTGTGGATCGAATACGTTCTGTGGTGGATCGGATATGGTGTGTTTTGAGTCCTTTTTAGATCCGATTTTCCTTCCTTCCGCCATGGCTGCTTGGTTTCCTAATGTTTAATTTTTTTTGTGTGCAGAAGGTGGTCGAACACAACAGTGCAAGGGATTCAAGAGGTGGTCTTGCACGGGTTGAAAGGCTTAGGACGTCTTGTAACTGTGGTGGCTGACCTATTGTTCATATTTACTTGCAGGTGGTGAATAATTATGGATTGTGGTTGAGGCGGGTTTGCGTCTCCTTCTAAGTGGTGGAGGTTAGTTATTTCATGGTCCGGGTTGATTTTGAGTTACAAGTTTCCATAATATGTTTGTTGGTGTAGGTTTGTTGTGGTGTGGTGTGTTCGTGGTTTTGTGTTGTGGTGTTATGCTTGGTACTTGGTGGATCTGAGTTGTGTTGTGTGTTCGTGGAAGTGGTCCAACTGTGAGTGTGACGACCCTTGTACGTGGTTGAGGTATGTTTGTAGTTAGGAGAACAACTTATTTTGTGTGATTTGAAGATTCTAATATGATTCGGTTGGTGTAGGTCTTTGACATTTGTGGAAATTTGTTTGAAGTCTTGAAAGCTAAAACAGAGGTATGTAACATGTTCAAGTGTGGTATTTTTGTTACTTATGAAATGTGTTATTTATGGCATGAAATGTGTTATTTGTATTTTTTTTTTTGGATAGATTTCATGTTTTATTTATGGATACATAATGGATTGATTGCATTGTTAATTGTAAGTGTTATTATTGAAGGAAATATTTGTATTTTGTTAATGGGAATTTATTGTTGGGGTTTTTTAAAGTAGGATGTTTATAATAGTTCATAATTACATGTATTTTGTGGAGGTAATAGTTTTTACATTTCTTAAAGGTGACATACATGGAAGAAGAATTAGAACTTTCTTATTTGGATGGTGATGATGTAGTTGATGATGTTGTGGGTGTGGACTTCAATATAGTCACACTTTTACACCGGCAATTACAAATTCGTACAGTAATAGCCATAAACAATGTTATGCATTGTTGCACATGCGTTCAATATATATATATATATATATATATATATATATATATATATATATATATATATATATATATATATATATTCAAATCATAGCAATATTTGTAGGGAAGTTTGGCCGAACAAAGATCGTCGAAGACAACAACTTATGTCTTACTTGGTGCATACTAATCGATGTCGTGATATCATTCGTATGGGACAGAGGCATTCATTAACCTGTGCGAGCGACTACGGGCAACTGGGTTAGGAACAAGTGGCTAAAATTTTTCACATAATTGGCCATAACGTGAAAAATATAAGTGTCGCATTCTTTTTCCATCGTTCAGGGTCAACTGTTAGCAAACATTTCCACAATGTGTTGGATGCAATTTTGACCTTGGAGTCTGAATTTTTAATTCAGCCATCAAGAAATGAGGTTCATCCTCACTTGGCCAACAATCGTCAATTTTTTCCATACATTAAGGTATAACTCAAATTATTCCAGTCTATGTTTTCAATTTTAACATGTACAATAAGATCTTTATATAACTTTGTTTCGTATATCAAATAGGATTGTTTAGGGGCAATAGATAGAACTCATGTACGCGTAAGGGTCCCAAGGTCTGATGCCGCAAGGTTTCGAGGGAGGAAGGACTGGCTAACTCAAAATGTGTTTGTCACGTGTGATTTCGATATGAAATTCACTTATGTTTTAGCTGGTTGGGAAGGGACAACATCTGATTCAAGAATATTGAAGGATGCTCTAGTTAGAGATGATTTGTTGATCATACCTGAAGGTTAGTGTGTTCATTAAGTTTAATTTATTTCTACAATGGTGACACACTAATAAGTCAAATGTCATGATTCGTGTAGGAAAGAGCGATAATGACACTGTATAGAGGTGTGAGATATCACCTTAAAGAGTTCACACGAAGAGGCCCACAAAATCCACGAGAGTTGTTTAACCATTGCCATTCATCACTGAGAAACGTTATTGAAAGAACATTTGGTGTGTTGAAGAAAAGATTCCCTATCATTGCAAGTGGAAGTGAACCTTATTATGTTGTGGATACAATGACAGACATTGGTTTAGCTTGCTGCATCCTACACAACTATCTACGTGGGGTGGATAATGATGAAGCCTTAATTGATGAGGTGGATCGAGAGTTGATGGAAGAGCAAATGGAAAGTAACATCTCTCAAGTTCGTGAAGATGATTATAGGATTGGTTGTAACTTTAGGGATGATTTAGTAGAACAAATGTGGCAAGATTATGAAAACTCTTAGATACTGTACTTGGTTGCATTGTTTGAGTATGCCATGTTTAATGAAAAAGTTTATCATTCGTAAAAAATGATTTAATAGTTTATTATAATGTGATGAATTTTGTTCAACTAGGTGAAAACATGAACAGGGGAAAGAGTATTGCGACAGAATCAGGTGCCGGGCCGCGAGAATTTATGAAATGGACAGGAGATGGACGAAAAGCTTTTGAATGCTATGATAGAAGAAGCGCGAATGGGAAACAGGGTGGACGACAACTAGACCTCCCAAGCATATAACAATATCATTGGAAATCTTCACCAAGCTGGTTTTGTTGGTGTAACAAAAAATCATGTGAAAAATAGACAAAAGGTATTGAAGGAGAAATGGCGTGAAGTGCATGACTTGTTTAATTCCCTTAGTGGATTTTCATGGAGTCCAATAAGTAGGCGATTTTAGGCTGAAGACGAGGTTTGGGAAGACCTAATCAAGGTTAATTTATATACACTTTATATATGAATAAAGTATAAAATTTGATTTATTTGATATAATTTGCTTCAAACTCATTTCAGGCCAAGCTAACTGTAGCAAAATGGAAGGTCATTAGCGTTAGGCATTACGACTTAATGGAGGAGCTATGGGCAGCTGATAGAGCTACAGGTGGGGGAGTTCGAACAGCACGACAAGCACGTCGCATGTGACACCAATCTCGCGTGGATGTTAACTTGAACAATGAAATGGCCTACATCCCTGATGCACCAACCCTTGATAGTTCTGATGCATACCCTCCAACCTCACCACCTCATATGGATGAGTATAGTCCTGGCCCAACTAAATCTGTGCCATCTGGGGGGACTTCGAAATCTCGTGGATCAAAGCGCAAGGCCCCCATGGTAGATTTATAAGACTCACAATTTGACAAGTTGAGCACAAAGTTGGATGGTTTCATGGATGTAATGGGGTCAGGAAACTCGCAATTCGAGAAAATGAGCTACATCACGGAGAGACAAGTAATTGCCATTGAAAAGTGCAAGGATATTCTCAGTTAGCAAGTGGGGATGTTGCGTCGCAATGCTACATTCCAATACACCGAAAGTGATATATGGGAGATGCTTGAAGGGATGAATATACAGGATCCTAAGCTTATGGACTAGTGTTATGATTTCTTGTGCACCCACCCTATGGCCGTGAAGATGTTAATGGGAATGCTTGGCAATCTTAGGTGGAGTAAGCTCTTGAACATGATGATGGGGGAAAATGACACTTGCATCTGACACAAGGACTAGATCAGTTTGGATTAGGAGTTCATGTTTTTTTGTTATCATTTTGTAAATCGTTTATTACGATGTTATGTTTGTTTATGTGTTCATGATGGGTTATTCGTCTGACCTTGTTTTGAAACTTATGGTATGATGTACTACTTCGAACTACAACTATCATGTCATGTCTTTGTATTTCCTATGGATTATGTTTGATGATGTTTTTTGTATTTCTTGTGAACTTCAAATTTGAATTATGTTATTGTTTTGATACTTAATTATAACTATGTTCTTTATCATTATTTGTACTTGAAGTTATTAAACAATGGCGTCCTCATCATCACATACAAGACAAAAAAAGTCGAAAAGAAAAACAGGTTGCAACAGACACTGACCCACTAGCACCAAAAAGGCCATACGTCGGAGATGTTTTAGATCAACGACGTTTCTTTAGCGACATCCGTCAGATGGAACACTATGCACATGAATTTTATATCAGAAAAATTGTGGAGCCAAAAATTATGAATTATGATTCATTCACTACATCTGGGCTTTATTTCCATCATCATCTTGTTTATCAAGGGCTCGCCGACTTTGTGTCTCTAGATGGTCCTTTCTATCTAGATTTGATCAAAGTTTTCTATTCAAACCTAAGGATCTCTGGTAATGGATACCTATTAAGTGAGGTAAACAAAAGAAGAATTAAACTAAAACCTGATGACTGGTTTAATATTTGTCATTTGAAGTATGAGGGTCGAACTGTGAGCTTTACGGATATACCAGAGGACCTCCCTTTTGATCGTGATATGGCATTATCTTTTATGCTGATTCCAGAGATGCAGGGTCAACGTGTGAGATCAGTCAGTGACAGACTACTACACTATGTCATAGTGCATATTTTGACACCACGCTTAACTAATTTTGCAAAGTTGTTGCACAAAGACATTTTCATGTTGTGGTTGCTTAAAAATAACATATCAATTAATTGGCCACATCATATAATGCAACACATGCTTAAGTGCAAGGACAGTGACACTCCTCTTTCATATGGTATATTGATAACCCAAATTATGCAATACTGTGGAGTGAATGTTTCTGCAGATACAAGAACAACTATCGGGAAGAGACATCATTTTTCCACGAGTTCTTTGAAGAGGTTGAATATCGTTAATGTTGACGGTGTATGGCAACATGATTGTGCCGTTAATGATGATGAAGTGCAAGGTCAACCACAAAATCCTTTGCATGACGAGCACGGTATACAACCTGACCATTCTATTGGTAATCATGAAGAACCTCCCTTCCAGTTACATTCTCATATGCTTAATCGAGTGTGGGATGGTGTGCAAGACTTGCAAAATAGAATGCAAGGAATGGAAGATTTGCAAGGATGCGTTCACGGAATAGAAGAAAATTTATTCAATTTGACTCTTGATGTCAACAGACAGATGGCAGAAGTTAATTTAAATGTGAACTTAATTCTCCATAAATTAGAGGATTAAGAATGTTCTACTCCATTACATGTATGGTAGCACTCTTTGGTTGTATTTATTTTAAGAACTTTATTTATATTTCATGACGTCAAACTTTTTAGTTCCATTTAATTGAATTTATAACATTATTGCAACTAAAACAAAGTCAATTCTACAATATTGTTTGATATTCTTGCAAATTATAAATGAAAAAAAAATGCATTTGAAGATCAATAACAACTTTCATTACACCTTATTATGGAAAATTGAAAAATTATATATATATATATATATATATATATATGTATATTTTTTTTCTTTTTATTAATTTTTTTAGTTTCATTTGTTGTGTTTAAAAAAATTAAGAAATTAATTTACAATACTAATTTAACTAAGGGCTAAATGGTAATTTGATTATTACTTCTACTAAAACATTTTTTTTAATCTATCACATCAATCAAATCTTTCCCAAACTTTCACAAAAATTACTTCTAAATTTACTCATCATCACTTCTAAATCCCTTAAAAAAAAAAAACACAAATTTCACTCTTAAATCAACTCAAACCCATTCACTCTCTCTCTCTCGATCACTCTCCTCGAAGTGAACACACCATTAGTTAAAACACGCTAATTAACCTCAGGTCCACTCCCCACACCAAAGATCTTCTGTCTCACCCATCCCTCGTATCAACGCTCAAATACGCGCTCATCTGTCGAAATGAACAACCTAATCACTCGCCTTTCCGTCTATCGGAAAAGCAAATATGTGGAAGTGAACAAAGGTTAAATCATGAGCCTTTTCATTATTTTTGTTGAGTTTGGCTTTTATTACTGTTATTTCAGCATAATACTCAATAGACCCTGCTGCCAAATTTCTGTTGAATACCACTGTCTAAATGTTTCTTTTTTTTACTAAAATTAATCAGAAGCTTACAAAGAGAATAAATGTTTCAAAACTTTAAAAGAATGTTCGTATAAATATTTAAAAGTTATCCGCATCTAATGTTCTTACATAAAAAAATCGAAGTCATGTATTTTAAGCAATAGGTTGAAAGTACAAATTATTAATTTTGCTAATATTGAATTTTAACTAAAAACTGAAACTAATTTTAACAAGTCTTCTAATTTCATTCATGTTTTTTTATTCACTTAAACCATGAATCTTAGTTTGAACATCGAGTCCAACATAATGTTACTGTTCTTTCCGTATAAACATTGATGATTATCTCTATAAAAATTCCTAGTCACCGGCATTAGAAATGTGATATCTAACTATTTGATGCCATGCTAAACACAACGCGGCAATTAAAGAAGCACAACACTGCTAAACAATTCTATATCAGTTGAGAAAAATAATCATGCCTCTACCTCAACTGTCAATACGGCTCGAATTTTGATCCCTTTGACACCAGAGACGAATTTACACTGTGTTTGCTAAGAGGATTGGCGTTTCACGCCAGAGGAATAACATAAGATTGCTGATTTAGAAATAGTCACTAAAACTAGCTAACAGCATTTACAACAAAAGACCATTCAAATATCCTCAAAAGTTCAGCATAAATTACAGCGGTCAGCAGCATAAATTACAGCGGTCAGCAGCAAAATGTACAGTGCTTCACCAAGAAGCAGTATAAAGCACCATTGTTTATTTCAGACGAGCAGAATTTCGAGTCACTCTTCTGAAACCTGAAATAGCTGCTGAAGATTGTGATGCACCAGGTCCTCCTGTTTCTGCATCATCTGTTTGGCGTCCTCTTCTTCTTTTCCGTGCCAATACATTACCATTCTGGATTTCTTTGTTTTCGTTCAGCTCATCCTGACTACTGCATCCAAATCCATCATCAACAACAACCCCGTTAGCACTTTGCCTCTTTCGATCAGATCTAGTCACCCGTTGACTTTGTCTAGGTTCACTGTCATCTCCCGTCTGCAAGGCCTCCTCCTTCGGTACTGTATGTGGCCAGGAAGTGCCACAACTTGGGCAAACTTTGGCAACCTAATCACGAGTTAGTTATAGCAAGATGATCAAAAGCTTTTCACCTTTCTAGTGTAAAAATGAAATAAGACTAATAATACCAATCAAT
>Ga0214542_1003863_pt1 | contig 30073 bp, 23 predicted proteins | sample CNSS1metaG_FD_160096 | JGI IMG/M metagenome (GOLD analysis project Ga0214542, IMG submission 160096) | Root nodule microbial communities from cowpea collected in UCLA plant growth center, Los Angeles, California, USA - CNSS1 | ecosystem: Host-associated > Plants > Roots > Nodule | place: USA...
CCATTTATAATCCATTTTATTAAAAATCCAATCCATTTAAAATCCATTTAATGGATCTAGATTTCAATCTAATCTACATTTTATATATTTTATGGATTGGATATCCATTTTATAAATCAAGATTTTTAAATATGGATAATCCAAAAAATTCAATCCACATTTTCAATTTAAAGTTTTAGTTGGGTTAGACTAAAGGTTGAGATGGACTAGGCTAAATTCAGACTCAGACGGGCCTTGCTCGACGACCTATACGGATCGGGGAGGCCCGACGACCATAAGAGGTTGGGCGGGCCTAAAGATATGAACGGGCTAAGCGGGCCCGACAAACCGAACGAGTCGATCGGGCCCAACGATCCAGAAAATTTGAGTGAGCCCGATGACCCGAACAGGCCAGGCGGGCCCAATGACCCGACGAGCAAGGTGGGCCCGAACACCCGAACGGGCCAAATGGACCCAAAGACCCGAACAAGCTAAGTGGGCTCGAAGATCTGAACGGGCCAGGCAGGTTTGAAGATCCGAACGGGCCAGATAGGTTTTAAGATCCAAACGGGCCAAGTGATCTCGAAGACCCGAAGCGGGCCCGATAACCCGAATGGGTCAAGCAGGCTCGAAGAACCGAATGGGTCAGGCGAGCCCGAAGACCAGAACAGGTCAGGCGGGCTCGATCACCCGAACGAGTCAGGCGGGCTCGAAGAATTGAACAGATAAGGCAGGCCCGAAGACCCGAACAGGCCAGGCAGGCCCAATGAACAAAATAGGTCAGGTAGGCCCAAAGACCCAAACAGGTCAGGCAGGCCCAAAGACCCATTATTAGAGTCTTTACAAGTTAATTTTATGAGGTTAATTTAAACCTAAACTTAATTACTAAGATGATATTAGAGTCTATTATACTCAAATTTGTTATATTGTGTCACCTATTATTAGATTTCTTCTAGTCTCATGCTTGAGATGTTCTAATGTTCTAACCATGTCTTGATGTTGATGGGTAATGCCTAAACTAGTTTAACATGAATACAAGTATAAATAATACCCAAGTTGTAGCACTTAAAATTAAACCCTCTACTGTACTATTATAAATGCATCAAAGGACTTGTACAAAGCATATGGTAATACAAATATAACCTAAACACACACTATATACAAATACAAATATTTATACAAGGATAGTTAAAAAAAAGAAATATTTTTATTCTCTTCAAGATGTTTTTCATGCATTTATACCTATATTTGCTCATGTACATAGTACAATCATTACAATTAACAAAACAAACAACACATACAAGGGTAAGTTATTGAAATAAGTTATTAAAATACAAGGGTACATAAAACAAAAACATTATGATTATTGAAAAAAAAAACAATGCAATTTTATCAGAACACCAATATACAAAATTCATAAAGACCTCACATCGATTTATCTATTAAGATATTAAACGCGTGGAATATTAATTAAAACTTTCTCGAAGTCTCGTATTAAGTAATAATATAGATTAACATCTGATCCAATCCAACACTTGGATTTACAAGCAAACCTAAGAATCATAAATCAAAGTAAGTTCATTACAATCTATGTTGAACATCTAAATATGTCATAGTGTGTAAGAGCTCTCCTATCAACTTCTCACAATTAGATATCTCAATCTATGACACCCAATGAAGTAAGGGGAAATTTATTATAACATAAGCATATATACTTAATACATATAATCAAATGACAATTCACATATCAACTAGATATGTGACAACAAATTCATATAAATTGTACCATTTTTGAAACATCTCGGTCGGATATTACTAATTTTAATCAAATAAAATAAAATAGATAATAAATACACATTAATTTATTCCGCCTTTTCCCAAAAATGAGGGAAAATTAAAAAAAAAATTAACGCATTCATCAAAACCATAAGTTCCAGAAATCATTACAAGTTCACAAACCAACGTAAATACTGTTTACAAAATCATAAAAGAAAAATCCATATGATAATAGTCCCAATGCTAGCCACCACTCCGGCTCTATGCCTCACCAGCTCTACCTGCAACATCATATGATCTCGTGTAACAAATTACACTATCATTGCCAAACACAAACAGTTAGGGTGAGCTAATATATCAATATATATATATATATATATATATATAAACATCACAATTTAACTATGCACACAAACATCAGAGAAATTCTATACTCTGATTCCACAAAGCATGGCCACCAACCATGTTCATCCACATTCTACATCTTTACATAATACCTTTAAGATACCTTTCCTGCCACTACCTATAAGCCACAACTTGTAGAACACGTGAGGGAAATCATGCTACGGACCACACTCCGACACGCTAGGTGGAGTTCCCAATACAAACCACAGTTCGTACTCTCGACACAAACCTAGCACATCATTGGCCACAACCTGTGATTTCTCAATCGAGTGGAGCCTTCCGTACGAGCCACAACTCCCACAACTTGCACACTCACACCAATAACACACACCATTCTGAGCCACACCTTAAGAAATGTCCAATGTTCATCCTCCATCTTGAACCACAACTTAAGGGATGTCGTTCTGAGCCATAACTCAAGGAATGACACGTGTTTACCTTCTATCCCAAGCCACAACTCAAAGGATACCATTCCGAGCTACAAGTCAAGGAATACTCCAACAAGTCCACTTTTAAGGTACCATCCAAAGCATTGTAGACTACACACATTCAAATCACACAAGTCTCTACCCCTGCATTATTGCTTGGTGCTATTCTAGAGTCGCCAAGCGAAAGCCAATTGTAGACCGCATGGAGGAACCCATCTATTGCCAGGCGCCAAGTGCCTCAGAAGGCATTGTCTTTGAAGTTATCGCTTAACAGGACGAACCCCACCGCCAAATGTAGCACTCTCCTAGTGCCATTGTAATTGTGACTATCGTCTAGCGATTCAACCTCACTGTTAAGTGCTACACCAGTAACTCGCACAGTACTGGTTTAAGACCTTGTAGAACCTTTTCGCACCTTCCCCAATCATTGCAATTTCACTTTAACTCTCTAAGTTAAGTACTCTATCATGCCATAGGACTCATATATCCCCCCACTCACCACTATCTGCTACTGCCAAGACACTCATACCAATTCCATTTGGAGCCATACCCGCATGTGAACCCCATCATAGTATAACATACTCATAGATGCTCCAACTTTAAATACATGTAGCATTGTTCTCGATTAAAATTTAAGTCTTAGTATATCAAGTAACTAGAACCAATATATATATATATATATATATATATATATATATATATATATATTTCATCCTCCCTAGGCCCTGTCTGAATCGATCTCGCTTCCATTTTCATCATAAATCTAACTCACAATTTTCCATTCCAACCACTATACCTCACAGCCACGTAGTTCCCTTTTTCTGCGCTGGCGATCTATTATTTTTACATGTTTTTGTTTTAACGTAACTATTATCATGAATGAATAAAAATTAAGTGCAGGGACGAATCATGGTTATGATACAAGGAAGCCATGGCTTCCAAACTTTTCTCATTTTATATTTTATACATTTTAAAATTATAATTATATTTATATATTATTTAGAATTTATTTTTGAGATTATTTTAACTAAAATTTATTTTATATTAATTTTTTTACATTTAATGATAATTTTTTATGGTTATCTTATTATAGTATAGTGAATGATAGTTATTTTTTTATTCTAATATTAAATGAGTGTATTTTGAGTATACAAAATGAAGATTTTTTTTATAATTAAATGAACTAATTTATGTATAAAAAGTCTAATTATGCATCCTATGTCATTATGAAAAAATCCCAGAATTTCCTAGCATAAGCTCCCAAAAATTTTCAAGATTGAATTCTTATGTATGTGTCCACAATTCGACAACCAATCAGATTCCCAAGTGTATCTAATATTAATTTAAGTGCTCAAGGTAATTCATGCATCAATTATTCGTATGCCCCAAATCCCAATTCTTATAAATCCCTAATCTATTCATAGCATTTTCATACGATTATCTCAATTATAGGCACATTTAGTTTCTGGTAGAAACCTAGAAATGTACATTCACGGGTATGAGTCGCCTTGGCAAAAAGGAACTTATTTCACGTCTACTAAGATTCGAACACACAACCATCCAATATCAAAGCAAATGTACAATCAATTCAAGCAATTCATGTTTCGTGATAATTCTTATAAATCTAGGATTATATCATCACTCATCATGATCAAACAGTTTGTTATTAAAATAATAAACAATTAAAATACACACAATTAGCATACATAGAACTCACACCTAAGTCCCCTCAACATAACCAAGCACTCTCAACCATTTAAGCTAGTACTATTCCATGTTATAAAAACCAGCATTAAATGTCATAAAGACTCCCACTACCCACATTTATTAAATAATTAATTAATTATTTATTTAAATTTTTCGAGTCTTACAATTTTGAATAATCATTTTCATAAAACAAAATCATAAATCAATTACATACATATTATTCCTTTTACATTTATAATAAACATTCAAATACAATCCATTGAAAATATAGGAAGAGAAAAAGAAAAAATAAAAAAAAGTTAGCTTGTGAGGAAATAGTTTTGCTTGAGCAAACATTTTCTCACTTGAATAAAAATTTAGTCAAAATAGGGGTTGGGTTGTAGTTCTATTTTCACTTGAGTAAAACATTCATCGTTTTAGAAAAAATAGGACGAAATGAAGGTTGATTTTGAGCTCTATTTTTGGTTGAGCCAAAAATATTTTGCTTAAGCAAAAATAAAGTCTAGAGTAAGGTCTAAATCTTTGTTCTATTTTCACATAATTGAAAATCCCTCTCTTGGATCTTAATTCACCAAGCTTTTGCAATTGGATCCATTAGACTCAATTACAGAAGTCTAGGTCGAGTTGCATCTAGGTCAATAAAGAAGGCGTGATCAAGCCATATGGCATTCTAGGAATGGAGAGTATTTTCCACCTTCTTAGGTGGCGACATGGCACTTTAGGGATGGAAAGTATTTTTCCACCTTCTTGAGTGGCCACATGGCACTCTAGGAATGGAGATATTTTCCACCTTCTTGAGTGACCTCATGTTTTTCTCCTATTGGAGAAGTTTATTGCTTGGCCTCCAAGATAGCCAAAGTTAGGATTTTTCAGGTTTTGCATCTTCAAATTAGGAGACAGATATGTGGCCACTTAAGAAGGTGTATATCATACCCTCCTACAAACTTGCTCGCTTGTAGTCTATCCTCTACGAACTTACCTGTTCGTAGTCAAACACGCGTGAGCATAACCAATTACGAACCTCTCCGTTCGTAAAATAATCAAGTGTGAGCGCAACATCTTACGAACCTCCTCGCTCGTACTTCTCACATAGGAGTATCACCACTACGAACCTCCTCATTCGTACTTATCACGCGTCCGATTCCCAACTTACGAACCTCCCCGCTTGTAACATTCAAGTATAGCATACCCATAATCCCACATGAGGAACCAATATAATTCCTACCTCATTCCTTACCACACATAATCACACTTAGCATACAAGCACCTTAATTTCTCAATGCAAACACATTAGTAGACCATCACACTCACATATGCAAAACACACAAAACTAGCAACCAGCCCCTAGACTATCACCTAGCGAAGCAGAAGCACCGCCTAATTGTTTTCCACTGCGGACCACCAAATGATTCAGTAATGTAAGACCCGAGAACGTAGAGAGATTTTTCTACAAAGTCTTGGAGAGGTCTCGAAGTGGTAGCAATTTTTGTTGGTGCAAGAAGGAATCCTCAAAGTACATTGGAGCAAGGAATCTAGGTTAGGGGAGTTGAACTCATGTTTGTTTGAATTTTCCCACGCTTTAGGAAAGAGGTTTTAGTAAATGCGGTATTTATTTATTTTTATTTTATTTAAATTAGTAATATCCGATCAGGATGTTACAAGTAACACTACTTGGTGCCACACCCTCCAAGGCCTCCTTATCCCGCTTATCACCTAACAGTCTAGCCGCGTCGTTAGACGCTATACCAATAGCATCAAACTACTAGTTTGTTGTTTCCAAAACAGATTCCAATATCCAACCATCCAAGGCACACATCCAGAATACACTAACATAGATCCACACATCACATGTCTTAAGCTTCATAACCCCACATGTATTCATCAATCTGGTTAATCAACAAGGAGAGGATCAAAGAATCACTCATGCTTATAGGATATCTTAAAATTTAGCAACTAAACATTTCATACATATCATTCTCACATTCCTAATTAAGTCAATTTATGGAAACAACCAACAAAACAGTGCATACACTAATTACAAAAAAAGAAACATGAAACACTTCTAGTCAACCATGCATATTTCCCGAACTTTCATGTTCACCAAAAATTCTATTAAGACAGAAACAATTCAACAATGTAATATCTCATGTCAATAGTGAAATTCAACTAGAACGCCAATTCGCACCAATCTGCAACAACCACAACAGAACACAAAACACTACTAAGCATTGGGTGTCGCCTAGTGGTGCATACATGTTGCTAGGTGATGCATCAGGGTTTCAGGAGCAGAACCCAATTTCTTCACCTAAAAAAATACCCTAAGCACTAGAAACACGACCCAATCTTCCAATTACACAAAAATTCACCCATTTGTGCTTCCAACATCTCTACATGCTCAATCAAATTCAACCAACACAACAAACACCACCCTTTTAAACCTGGACAACAAACATCATCATTATCACACATTCAATTTTTCCCCATAAACCCAAAGTTAAACCCTCATTCATTCAATAAATCACCAAGGTATCATCACAATAATGGCCTTTCCAGCATTTTATATCAATGAACATGCAACAAAGAATAAAATTACAGAAGAAGCAACTCTATGCCATAGCACCAACCAACACGCTAAAAAATCGCAACATTTCATGTGTTGCCTGACGACCCAAGAACACCGCTTGGCGGTTTCTGCGCAGAATCTAGAAAATGCAATCCAACACAAAATATGAATGGAAAAAGCACACATGTTCAAACATACCACTGAAAACATAGAATTTATAAATTAAAACATGTAGTACAACTCCCCTTACCTAGAATTTCCCACTCCAAATGCACTGCTAGCATCCTTCTCACTCAAAAATTACTCTAGCCTTTGCCTCTACCAATGGAAGCTTTTCCTAGCTGTCTAGCTTTGCTTAGGACAAGTTTTAATGCTCTTACAATTCTGACCACCTAGCTACATGAAAACTCACCTTTTTCCTTCACTAATTCACCCCTTCACTTATTTTTCAGCCCTAAAAATAAATTAATAAAATAATAAAACGAAAATAAAAGTTAATTGGCATCAATAGGTATTAACATAGAGGTTTCTGCCCATAACCACTACCCCTTTAACTTTTCTGAAGATGGCTAGGGTTCTTGTATTACCTACCAATGTAGCAAAAATAATCAAGTGTAAAAAGAACTATTTAGCGCTAGTAAAAGTTTGAACTCTCGTCCACACAATTACCAATCATATGCAAAACCAACAAGTCGTTACATGTTTCATGACATCTCACACACATACACAAATATAACACCCCATTACACGACCATGCATAACATGCAAAAATAGAAATAAATAATTAAAGTATCCATTAATGGCCTTCACAGAATTCAAACCTGATACTTCCTAACACAACCAAACACTCTCAACCACTTGAGCTACCATTGTTCCTTGTTATAACTTGACAAACTAATTCTTTTAAATATGCTTCCAATCCACAATTATTGGTAAATAAATATTTATTCATTTATTAAATTTTTCCCAGGTCTTACACAACTTCTTCTTTATTTTTTATCATGGTGTTTCGTTTTGCCTTTTGGGTCAAATATAACCTTGCAAGAAAGACCAAACAAAGTAAGTATTTGTACTAACATATGGAAAAAGGATAACTCAAACAAGATGCGGCTCCTAAGACTTATACACCTCACATCAATTGAATGACAAGAATGTTCCTAAGTAGGAGTATTTTGATGGGTTGTAATGGTGGCCTAATGTTGTTTCAAATTAATCTTGAAAGGATTTTCAACATAAGGTTTATGGACACCATTAAAGACTATAGAAGAGTTTATTATATACAACTTAACCTTCTTTGGTCTTATTTTATTTTCTAAGTTAGTTTGTTCTTGGTCTTTTACAAACCTTTAAGTTTAGTAGGATTTCTAAACAAGTCCTTGCCCCTTAAGGTTAGGATATGTTTGTTGGGCGACTTGGAAACCCTACCTAGATACTTGGAGTATGTGACTCCCTTGGTACAAAGACAATTAGAAATTTTTGTCTTTTCTTGCTTTTTCTCTCCACCCCTCTTGATTTTCATTTGTACTTGATTCTCAACCACTTAACTTGTGATGGAGGGTGATTTTGTTAGAAAGACCATTGTGTATAGATTATGTATCAAACTTCCATGGTCTTCCTAATAAAATGGGACAAGCCTCCATGGGAATTACATCATATAATACTTCATCTTTATATTCCCAATGGAGAATTGCACCTTCACTTGATTTATAACTGTGACATCCCCATCTTCGTTTAGCTAATGAAGTTTGTAAGGTTTAGGATGGGGTAACACAGCCAAATTCAACTTTTTAACCAATCTAGTGTTTGTAGTAGTTATTGCATGAGCCGCTATCAACAATGAGAGAAAATGTATTTTTTGAAACATTACATCTTGTATAAAATATTATCTCTTTGTGTGATATGGTCAACACTAGGTTGATTGTTTTAGAAGTTGTGTGATATGCATCCTCTCCATTTGACTCTTGTGAACTCTCATTCTCACTTTCACTAGTGTTGGATTCCTCTTGGCTACTATAATGATCAATGCCCATCAAGATTATGGTTCTTTTTGTGGGGCATTGAGCAGTTATATGACATCTACCCAAGCACTTGAAGCATTTAATATCACCAGTGCAATTGTGTGTAGATACTTCACCCCTGCCTTTTTCTAGCTCTTTGGCTAGTTTCCTAGGGGGTTTATCCTTTTCTTTCTTTGAATCTCTTTTTGCATAAGATTTAAAGGAAGCATATTTCCTCAGAAGTTGTTGCTCTACCTTTATACACATTTGAACGAAATCATTCAAATCTCTATAAGATAGTACGTCCACTTTATCTCTTATGTCAAGGTTCAACCCACTAAAGAACCTAGCTAGAGTAATATCTTCCTCTTCAACTATCCTTGCCTCATCATGAACAACTCCATTTCTTGCCTATATTCTTCCACAGTCAAGACCTCTATTGAAGTCTTTGAAGTTTGTCCATGAGTTGCCTATTGTAATAGGAGGGAATATGTCTCCCCCTAAGGGCATATTTCAAATCATTCCAATACTTAATGGTAGGATCATTATGGCGCATCCTATCTTGTACCAAAGAGGTCCACTAGTACATGGCATACCCTTGAAAGCTTAGGGTAGCCGAAGGCACCTTCTTTCTTCACTGATTTGATGACAAGCAAAAAATTGCTCCACCGTCATTTCCTAGTAAAAATAGGCCTCAACATTATCCTTGCCATAGAAGTGAGGCAAGTCTACCCTGACTTCTCTAAGGGTATGTTCCTTTCTTTTCCTCTTAATGTTAGAAAGCTGATGATAGTAATCCTCTAGTCATAACTCTTACTAAGAGAAAGTTTCTCCACTCCTACTTCCCCTAGAATGATGTATGCTTGGAGCTCTTTGCTCTCTTTCTTCTCTTAAGGCTCTAACTTTTTCTTCTAGACAACTTAGTTGGAGCTCTCTTTCAATATTGTTTTCTCTCCTCACTTGAGACTCTCTTTCCCTCCATAGTTTAACTTCTCTAAGTTCTTCAGCAAATTCTTTCAAAGCAATTTTGGATTCCTCAGAACTTCTTGCACTATGTTTGGATGTACGTTTTGACATCTTTTAATTTTAAAAGTTTTCCTATAATGAAAGTTACTAGTGTTTCACAAGTTCACTTCCAGGGAAGAGAGGTGAGTCACAATGGACTCCTTAAGTGCTAAGTCTTACCTAGCCAAAACTTACCTTGCTACTTACTTTGCTAATTTCACAAAAGGCTATTCCTTTAAACTTAGAAGATGTACCATAAGAAATTTTTTTACAAACCAAATGTGGCTATATTTCCGAGACCAACTATTTTCTTTCTTGGTGTTTAAGCTCTCCTTTTCCATCAATTTGTATTTGGTAAGCTTCCTTGAGAGTTTCTTGGCTTGGAGTTTCAAATTCGTCTCCACCCTTCAATATGCTTACCTCTTAAGATTGGGCCACCTTGGAAGGGTTCTTCCTACACCATAATTTTAATGCACACGAAAGAGTAGCCAAGAAAAATAAAGCAATAAAAGGCTTAAACACAATAAAAACTGTACTGTACCTAGCCAAGCCCAATCAAGTAAATAAGTACACACGTTAAAACCACATACCATCCAGCACCCGGACACAACCAGCACTAGCCATCTAGACAAGTAGCCGGCCAAAACCGACTACTTGCCTAGAAGGCTAACCCACTTCAATGCACCTCTGGAAACTGCTTTAGGACCAGACCCACTCATGGCCCAAGCTGAGGCCCAAGCTAGAGCCCAAGTCAAGGCCCAGCCCATGAAATGGTCAAACGTCATTAATGTCTATAAATACACGTGGACCCCATCATTTAAAGGTACGCATTCATTAATTGCTGATTTGACTCTTGAGAGCTTTGACTTACTTGAGCTTCGGAGATTCTTCTGCAGGTAGCCCCTCCTGGGTTCAAGCCGGCATGTATCGAATGGGAAGAGGCCAACTAAGGAGATAGCGGACTACATAGTAAGGTGACACTCGTGCCTAACTTATCTTATTTGTCCCTCTGCAGGAACAAAAACTTAACTCAAAAAGATTAGAGTTAAGCAAGACAGAAAAAATTTACAACAAATGACAAGCAAGAAATTAAAGGTAATTAACAAAGCTACCACAATAAATTGAACCTATTAATGGCACTAGAATAGAGTTACAAACTTAAAACAGAAAGCAAATGTACTTGAATGGTAAGATGCTTGTCTTAATTTCAAGATTGAACCTAAAACAAGTGAATTAATCTACCTTTGTTATGACCAATTGAAACTAGATTAAATTCGTCTCAAAATTGCACCTAAAGTTGATTTATCACACACTGTGAAGCCAACAAACGTGTAAATAAGCCTCTATTTCAATGATTTTTCAATTTTTTCATTTCTCAACCTTTTTCAATGATTCTTTTTTTCTCTTTTTCGTCTATATCTTAGCTAAAAGAGGAAAAAAAATCAAATCTGAAATAGCACCGACCAATTGTTCATGATAAATCAAAACTCGAAAGTGTGCATGCAAATTTAACTATTGGAACAGATTTGGAAACTGAAACATATGAACAAATTGCACTGGGAAAAGCTAGGTCTTTGAACGTGATAATGGTCTAATATCAAGCATGATTCATTAGAGAACATCTAAGACACTTCAAAGCTCAACCAATTGGAGAAAATGGCTTTCAATTGCTTCAAGACATATTGCATTTTCAACATACATTGATTTTGTTAGCATTTTGCTTTTATGGCAAGACTTAATTCAAAATAGCAACTTTAAATGGTTCAAACTCCTAAAAATTGACGTATAAGGAACATGACTTAAGACAACAAGTATACGATGCTCGAATGAAAATTAACTCAAAATAGCAATGGATCATTGAATGTAAATGAGAAACAACTCAAATAAAAATATAGAAAATGCTGTAGTAAAAACAATTTGGAATCCTAATGAAATGCACCGAATGATTCAAGAAAGTGATTTTGAATCATCATACAAACACATAAGAGTAATATAAACGGTGGAAACACACAATATAAGCAAGAACAAGATGTAACAACACAAAAATTGGAAGAAAGGATCAAGAACTTTGCTCAAACAACAAGGTATGGCTTGAGTTGGCTCTAAATATCACTTGATGAGTCTCCTTGGGCGTGTGGCCTGGAATGAAGAGACTTCATGGCAGATTTGTGTAGAAGAAATTGAAGGAAAAAAGGTTGGAGTGTGGCGGCTTGGGTGGTGGTGGATAAACCCTAAAGAGGTTGGGCCACTTTAGAGGAGGAGGGCTAGAGGAGCTTCTAAAAGAATGCTCTAGCTAAATGGATCTCAAAGGAATGTTTGTGGAGTGATCTCAACATCATAACATTACACATTTAATAGTGAAATTTACAAAGGGGAGACACCTTTATTTATAGCCTAAGGTGTCTCCTAATTTGGAGATGCAAAACCCTACAAATCCTAACTTTGGCTATCTTGGAGACCAAGCCAATAGGAGAAAGACATGTTGGTACTCAAGGAGGTGGAAATAATCTCCATTCCTCGAGTGCCATGTGACCATTTAAGAAGGTGGAAAAATACTCTACATTCCTAGAGTGTCATGTGGCAACTCACGAAGGTGGAAAAATACTATCCATTCTGAGTGTCATGTGGCTTGACCACGCCTTCTTTGTTGACCTAGATGCAACTCAGCCTAGACTTTTGTAATTGGGTCTAATGGATCCAATTGCAAAAACTAGGTGAATTATGTTCCAAAACTACTTCTTAGAAATTTATTTTGAAAGCATTGCCTAAACAATTGGCCTAATTGAAATCTATACTAATGGACTTTTACGAAGCTTGATGTCTTCCTCTGCCCATGAGATAAGCATTTGGGAGTCCTTTAGGCCCATTGTGGTCGTGAAGCTCTTAGGCACATGAGAGAAGCATAATGATTGGCCTTTGATTAGGCCTATGGCTAGGCCCAAGTGATCAACTATACTCATCAAAAACATGTTCAAAATTTGCTTTAATAGCTATATACCTTAGCAATGCCTAATCTTGCCACCAAATCAATTTTGCAATAAGAATATTCAATTCCAAATATTCTAAAGCCATTATTAGTTAATCAAAACTCAAATAAAATCCAGCTTCAATCATTCAAATACTTTCCAAACAAAATATCATCCCTACATACCGAATAAATTCTTGTGATTAAATTACCTTCACATTTATATCATATATCTTAAGGTTCTATCAAAATATAAATAGCTATCTTTACCTGTAATTCTTTTTCCTCAAAGCAATTTCTACAATCAAATAATAAACCAAAATCTAGGAACCTAAAATAAAGTATCCAAGCATAACAAAATGTTGAACCAAGATGAGATAATCACTTTTCTCACCAAAAATGGTAACAAGATCATTATAAAGAAGAGAAAGTAAAGAATACTTAGAATGATTAGGAACTCATTTTGTTTAAAAACTGATCAGATAAAAATGCTTTCTGGTCCTTCAACTACTGCGAGTTACAATCAATTTCTTAAAACAAAGATGAGGTATGGCATGATAACATTAAAAAAAGATAGTGAGAAAAAAAAAACAGGGAGAAAAATGAGTAGTGGGGACCACACACTAACATTTTAAATTTCATATTATCTAATGTAAAAAACGTAAATAGTCCAAACAACATCTAGCCACTCTATTATTATCCTTAGTTTTGATCTGAAAAAGAAATTATTTTAAAACACTATAAATTTATAGAGTTTTTTTTTCTGGTATGGTATTAAGAGGTGGTAAACTAAGGGCAAATTTCTGTCAATCTATATAAATAAAGAAAGTTGACATAAATTAATAACACTTGTGTTAATTTGTCCAAATTGACTCAAATTTGCAAAATATATATATATATATATATATATATATATATATATATATATATATATATATATATATATATATATATATATATATATATATATATATATATATATAAAATACTTTAATCTTTACTTCCGACTACGTGGTCCCTCTGACCCCTAATAGAGAGAACCTACCTAATATTGCTTCAAAGAAAGAAAAATCCAAATTAAGAGTGACAACTAGTCTCTTTCACATTTTAGCAGCGACACAATCAAAGACAAATGAATATTCAGAAATTGTACTTAAGAATACTATTATCTCTAGAAACATTTGATTAGCATTTAGCGCTTTCAAATGAAAGAAATATTTAATTAAAATTGTAAAAATAGTGGAAAGAGAAACATATGAGAAAGGAGATGAAAAATAAATTTTCGTAAAGTAAATTTATTTTCATTTATATATATATATATATATATATATATATATACACACACACCCTTTTTGTCATGGGAACTAGAAGTAAAATGGATGAGTATTTTTATATTACTATAAATCAATAATATAAGATACCTTTCAAAACTAATCCTAAACATAAGAATGTGATAAATTCACTAACCTAAAACTACTTTTTAATATCTGGAAGCAATAACTGAAGTGTATAAAATAATCCTAGTGTTACAATTAATTATGATATTTTTCTCTCTTAAACAACTACCAATTTATTATATTCTATATTCCTGAAAACTACAACAGATAATGCAGATCCTGCTCTCGGCAACAATGATTGCTGGCCACATATGTGATGCAAAATTAAACATTATAGTTTTGACAGCCATGAGAGTGAAAGATGTCAAATCAACAATTTTCTAGCTATTGGTCCCTCTCTTAGCTTGCAGCATTCCAGACCCATAAATGAAAAATAACGCATACTAGGAAAATATTTAGAGTGACTTCAAAGAATAATGTAGGATGATTCAAAGGCACTTCTGAGAGACAGTGTTGGAATTATTTTCCTAATTTAAAACACCATGGCTATTGGATATACAGTGCTACCACTAACTTTTCTTCAAACCCCATCATTTAATGGAACAAAGGCCATCTGAATGCCCATTTGGTTCTGATTTCTTTCTAAAAGTGGACACCATTTGCCACCTTTCATCCATCCAATTCAAAAAAGGTGTTGACCCTACTCCAACTTCGTTGATTTTGTCGTGCACATTACTTCATGTGGTCAATAATCACCAAGCTATGCATAATACAGTTATATTGACAATTGCATTCCATCTTGATAGTTTTTTAGTATATCAAATGGGATAGTTATCTATCATGAACCAAAAATCTCAATAAAAATTGAAATCTTCCATCAAAGGAAACAACTCAAGAACTGTTCAAACTGATCTCATGACAAATGAAAGAAAATAGACAACGGCATACAATCCATTTCATCCTCATCAGCACAAACAATTGTGCAAAACCACAACTAGATTGATAGCAACAAAGGACCCTTATTGAAAGCTTCAACAAGTTCAAGCTTTAAGCATTGGAGTACACACAGATAAGGTTTTGAATCCATAAATTTCCCAAAAGATATAACCACTTAGCCACCTACTCCCACAAGAAGGGAAGTGTAAGTGGGTCGTCATTTTCAACCAAACCATCTAACCCCATTTGCAGCATTCCATTGCAATGAAGGTTGGTTGTGTTATCAAGAACCAATACTTGACCACTAGGATTATCTTTTTCCGTTTCTGAGTAGGCATATTCATTCACAGTATCAAAATGCACAGATCCTGATGGAGATTGCATTGGACATGTGATGCTAGATTGCACCATACTCGACTCTGGACTTTGTGATTGAAGTGTTGACAGAAGATAGAGAGCACAACCTGAGTCAAAGGATCCAGGTTTTGCATCTGAAGAGTGCTTTCGGCTGCTCTTTCCACCGGTTGATGGGGTGATAGTGCCATGAATAGGCTGACAAACGGGAGCTCCAAGCATTGCTTCATTAGCATTGCCTACAATAGGGTCATTTTCTTGCCAAAGAGCATGTCCCTTGTCTTGCTTGTGCTTGTCAATTCTGTATAACAGTCGAGGTGGATCATAACCAGATTCAGCTCCAGTTTTGGCAGTGGCAGACCACATACTCCTCATAATAGGGTTCACATATGTCTCCGGGCTGCCAAAATGCAGGATTCTAGGTCCTAAGTTGCAGAAAGGTAGTGCAAAAGTTCACATTAATTACACTGGTGGAGGATGGGAAATAATCACAAGAAACAGCTGTTAATGAAAAAAATGACATGAAACTGTCTAGAATAGTTTAACAATCTTTGTTAATATCAAAGAAAGGAACTAAATGAATTCTGTATTATTAGTAATAGATGTTCTATTTTCACTCAAATGTTTGCTTTTGTATCTTTAATATCAGTCTAAAACCAATGATTTAAGTTTATATCCTTCTACTTCCCTTCCGTTGTATGGTAAATATTGAAATTTTCTTATACTTCCAAAACATTAAATGCATTTACATTTTTCGTTAATAATTTCTTTCCAAGAGAGGATGAGAATAACACTATTTTTAGCTTAATTAAGTGTCTACTTAAGAAGTACTAACTAAGGAAGCAATAACGAATGATTCTGAAGGACAAAATTTAAATGCATTTCTATAGGCACTTTTGGTAACTCGTTTGGGTTGGCCTAGCAAGTTTAGGTAATTTGCATGAAGTATTACGTTCTAACTTAAAACCTCGGTTTTGTTCAATTCTAAATCTTCCTACAATATTCTTCTGCTAATCCTCCTACTTGCTTTATAACATTAAATATTACACTTTCTCATTATACATTTCTACTTGTAATTCCTTAAAAAATGCTTTTGAGGCCTTTTCTTTAATTAAAAATAAAAGGGGTTACGTATTTACCACACATGACAACCGAATTAGGAGTGACTTATTGTTTTATGAAATGTTATGCACATTGCATTTAGTTTTCAAAGGTATAGCTCAAAACATTGAATCTGTCAATATAGGAAATAGACTGACAGCCTACAGGTAACTATAGCGTAAACAAAGGTCTCTACTCTCATATAAAGAGTTTCAAGAAATAGAAATGCTCTTCTACTTATTTTTCTCCACCAACAAACTTAACGAACAATTAAACTCCATGGGAACCATGTATGATCTACATGTCATATTCTAACACTAATTAAGTTTCTAGTAAAAGTCAAAGATTGATAATCACTTAGCTTTATCATGACAACATCCAAATAGTGTATTTTGGCTTAGTATAATCTAATTCAGCATAAATAACCTTAAGCAAAGTTGTAATTCTATTTTCACACAGCTTCATAGCACTAAGCAGCTTAAAACCAAAAGGTTATAGTTTGGTGGCAGGGTTCTGTTGTTTCTTTCGAATTGGGGGTTATCCTCTCACACTTACTTCAACTCAATCACACAACTGAGATGAATTTAACAATAATATACAAAAGGCACAAACCTTTGTAATTGTACATGAATTTCTCAGCAGCCATGAAAAGAGAGGGAGGCTGAGGCTTCCTCCTGCGCCTGTTATGCCCATCAAGCCTTTTCCTACAACTCCTCTTAACCTCATCAAACTCCCCAAGTGAGTGAAACCTACACAACAACAATTGGTAACACCCCATGTTACAAAACACATCAAACCAAACAACAGAAGGGGAGAAATTCCAATCCCTAAATCTCCAACTCCCACATAACCAAACTCCAAACAATACCTGCTGCATTGCTGGCAGAACCGTTGTTGTTTGCCCCCCACCAACACAACTGGGGTTTTGGAGTGCTTTTCACAGACCCTATGACGCCTATGATACTCTCTGCAATCACTGAGGTCAGAGGTGCATCCATCAACAGAACAACACATATTCTGTGATCCATTCTGAAGGCGGGATCTTTTTGATGACCCAGATGGCGAAGACACAGTTTTTGAGTCTCTAGGCTCCTTAGCAACATCTGGGACTGATTTTTCCTCACCAAGCCTCAAATCCACTGAAGCAGCTTCATTCCTCTGTCCTTCACCATTAGCCAGCTCCAGCCCACGTGGATCCCAGGCAAACTCTTTCCCGTCCCAATCCATAACCAACAGTCAGTTGCTCCCACAAACTACGATGCTTTATGTCCCTTTTAAGATGCCAAAGCCAAACCTGTAAGGCACTCACTCACACAGGAATCAGAACTTGAATCCCCTTGTGTTATCACCACAAGCTGAAGAAGACTTTGACTTAGGAACCAAAGCAGGATAAAGGGGTCAATCAACAACACCAAGATGGAAATCAGAATTGGGTTCCCAGAGGAAGGCAAAAGAATAAATGCATTAACTGAAAAGATTGCAAAAAATTGAAAGAAAAAATAAAAAGAGATGGATATTGGAAGATATTCTGAAAGACTATAGACATGAACGTCACCTCAACCTCAAATGCAACTTGACCCTCAAAGGGGTTGAAAAGAAATTAATGTCAATTCAAGGACTTTTGTTGTTTTCTGTGAGAGAATATAAAAATAACACACAAAGCTTTCGCATTTAAAAATAAACGCAGAGAGAAACTTCACCAAACTCACATAGTTATGTAAATCTTAAACCCTTAAATTCTCAAAGCTGCAGAGAAGGCCTCCAAGAAAATGGGCAGAGAAGGCGCGAGACACATGTCTTGTGTTTGTCTCTGAGAAGAAAAAAACCTTGTTGGAGTGAAAAAGTGGCTCACCAACTCCAATTCAATGAGCTCTAGATGTGGAGTAGGGGACACAATCTGGATCAATAGGAAGCAATTACCTTTACTCAACAAAAAATTATGCAAAACACTGTTCTTTTTCTTTCTCTTTTTTTCCCTGTTGTTTTCTTACCGGTAAGTTTCACTGGTCTTTCATTTTTGACTTCCTTTTTTAGTCATTCTTCGTTAAAGTAATGATAAGAAAAATTGCTTCTTTTATTTATAGAAATTTAACACTTATAAACGAATTTAACTCACACATTGGTTAAAGTTTTGTTTAATTCATCCTTAAATCTCGAACATTTTGAAAAATTTTAACGAGGTCTTTAAATTACAAAAATTGCAACCATATATTTGATATTGCGAAATTTTATAATTGCGTTTTTGAAATTAGTTTATAGCGGTTTAAATGGTTAGAAAATAAGAATTTAAGGTGATTTCATTTGCAGATCTAATTATAAAACATTGAAAAAATTTGACAACTAATTAAAACATTAATTTAAGCACCTAATGAAAAATTTTCAAAATTGACTTCCCAATATATTAAATAAAACTTTCAAGGTCATAAAAATAGTAATAAACCGATTTTACAAAAAATTCTAGAAGAAGGAATGAACCCAAGTCATGGAACTCAGAATACTTATAAAATAATTTATATTTGTCTCATCCTACACAGTGGCAAGTAAAACTTCAAATATACCACATGTCTATTTTTTTTATAGATAACTTTTTTATCTATAAAATAATTTTTATTTTTTTATTAATAATTATTAATTATTAAATTTTATTAGGGGAAGAGTTGAATCCACGACCATCTAAACTCTAGTTTTAAAACTTTCTAAATTTTAATTGATGATGACCCAGTGAGTTAACACTCCTAAAAATAATGTATCTAGAATGAATAATGGTTGTGGCCAAATGGAAATATAGTAAGGTGGAGAAAGTGACTGGAACTTTGGACTGTACATGCAACTTTCCAGATAATCAGCAATAGTAACAAATGAAAAGTAAGAATGACAAAAGAAGAGAGAGACAAACACACATAGAATTGGGAGTTATGAGTTGTTGGTTTTGGTTTTTGTGGGTAGAATTGGACTTGAACAGGCTCAAGTTATTTTGTCCAACCAAGGGAAGAAGCTTAGGTGAAACAAAACAACAATGTTTTAGTTCATTAGAAATGATTAGCGTATATTCTCCACACTTTAGGGATTGGTTAATTGGTATAACTTTTGGTTTTGGTGCTGGTTTAAGACGACGAATTATTGTTGATTCCCACTTTCTTCTTACGCAATCTCTTTTAGGGTTTTCTTTGTCTTAAATAAATATTGCAAATGAAATTAATATGAACATTGAATATTGTACAGAGGATAACAACTGAATCCGTTTATGCAGGTATTATTTAAGGAAAATGATAGATTGAGAAAAAAAATTGACTAGAACTTTGATAAATTACTTTAGATAAAAAGTACTACTTTATTATATTATATTAATTAAAAAATAAAAAATTAATCTATTTAATTTTATTTATGAAAATTTATAAAAAAAATGAGATTTTTTTTATTATCTAAATCTGTCTTGATTTTAATAGAAATTTTCTATTAATCGGATATGTATATCAGTTTAAATACAGGTAATATTTGACTATTAAAATTAAATATAAAAATAGAGTATGAACATGTATATTTTTGAACGACTTCCATTTTTATTTATTAAAATATTTTTAATTTATTAAATAATTTAAAACGGTTATATGAAATTTTCTTTGGTCTTAATTTCTCAATTTACTTTTAAAACACACATTTAATTGCTTTTATTTCTACATTTTTATATAATTTTTATTTGATAATTTTATTTAATATTAATATCATTACAATTTCTTTTTTTATATTTATTAGAAACTAATGTGTATCTTTTTAATATTTAATATTTGGCAATGTGATACTTTTTAAGTAGTTTTTATTTGTTGTAAAAAACATTACTTAATTAATATTTAAAAAAGTATAAAGGGTGGATATAATGATAAATTTTTAGTTTAAGAATAATAATGAAATACTTAAACATACACCTTTTCTCATCCGTCATCACCCCTCACTTTATATAACTCGAATGTACAAAGAAATCCTTTTAAATTATGGACGAAATCTTAATCCATATTTTCTAGAAAAAACTAATTGAATTTTTATGAATCCAAATTCAAATAACTAGACTAAAATTCAAAATCATATTTAAAAGAAGATAATTTGAATATTTATAAATATATAAATAAAACATCATTCGTTTAAATAAATACTAATTAAAAATATGAAAATAATATGATTTGAAAGAAAATATATTATGGGTCCTTCTTTCCAAAATATATTTTGTGATTGAAAATGGATTCTTGGAATTTTTTTAGTAGTTCCTCTTTCCTAAATCCTAAGTCCTAAGCCTTTTTTTGCAAATTGTTTGATTAAGAAGAAATTTCTGTAGTAGTTCCTCTTTCCTAAATCTTAAGCCCCAAGCTTTTTTTGCAAATTTTTTGATTGAGAAGAAATTTTTGTTGTAGTTCCTCTTTCCTAAATCCTAATTCCTAAGCCCGAAGGCCTACGTCCTAAGTCATAAGTCTCTTTTGCAATTTTTTAGGTTTCACCCAATCGTAATTTTGTTTTCTACTTTGATGCGTTTTTGGATGTTATGACCATGTTCTTTATGTCATTTTAAGATATTTGCAATCCTCTAACATTGAGTTTGTATTTTGTTATGTTCGTTGTTTTCGATGTGTGATTCGCATTTCTGTTTTTATATTCGATTTATTACGACAACTTGTAAAGGTTTAGTCTATTAATGTGCAATTGGATGGTAAAAATTATCCCTACTAGAGTTATGTTATAAAAAACTTTCTTCGTGGAAAGTCCATGTGGGGTTATATTCCAAGTGTTAAGGCAAAACTAATTGAATCCAAAGCCGATGATTATGCTACTACTTTAGAGGTAGGAAAAGTTGATGAAGGCTTAACCACACAAGATGTCATGGAAGTTGTCCCAAGAAGGATCACAAGGAGCATGTCTAGAGGGGGGACTTCTAGCCCTTCATCTTTATCCTTGTTTTTCATTTCATTATTGTGATTTTCCTAAGTTAACTTAGTTGACTCAACCTTAGTTGACTTGTTGACTTTTCCCTAGGTTTGACTTGTTGACTAGAGTTGACTTCACATAAGCTAACATGCTAATTTATGTTTACTTGTTTTGTAGGTTTAATTAGGTTAAAGAAGCATGGGATAAGAGGCGCAACACTATTGGAAGATGGAGATGATGTGGAAACTATGTGGGGGAGAGAGGAAAGGAAAAAGGCATAAAATAAAAGTAAAAGCAAGTGTACCTTGGTGGTACACTTGGACCACATGGAGGCGCCACCCTTGGCTAAGAGTCCTCATGGGAGTGCTCATTTCATTCCTTTTGTTGCACCATGTTGACCTACCTTATAGAATGTTGGGTTTTTGTATTTGCTATATAATCTTTTTTCACTTTTGTTTATTTCTTGGAGGCCCTTAGAGGAACTCTATATAAAGGGTGCTCTTTAGCTTGTAAAAAGTGTTTATCATTTTGAGTTTATACATTGATGTTTCAACCACACAAAAATTGTGAGGCCTTTCTCCTAGGAGTGGAGGTTCTCCTTGTCTTATCTTGCATAGCAAGTGGTGACTTCACCATTCATCTCTAGGGTTGGTTAGCCATATGGCCCCCCTATGAGTCGCGTGCTCCATCTCTTCCATTTCCACCTGCATTGCTTCCCTTTTAAACTTGCTTTTCCCTTTTTTCAATTGTGCATTTTGGTTTCTATTACTATCTTGTGTCGATTTCTTGTTTAACTGATTCCTTTCCCTCTCTTTGAGCCTTTTGAAGCGCATCTTCACATCTAGATAACTTGTTATTTTAATGTCCAGTGTGATGTACATTAGAGGTGTAATTGATAAAACACTCTTCATTAGAAAACATGAAAGTGATGTTATACTTGTTCAAGTGTATGTTGATGATATCATCTTTGGCTCAAATAATAACATCATGTGTGAAGAGTTTGATGCAACTATGCAGGGAGAATTTGATATGTACATGATGTGTGAGCTTACTTACTTTTTATGGCTACAAGTCAAGCAAATCAAGCATGAAACATTTTTAAGGCAATCAAAATACTGTTTTGACTTGTTGAAAAAGTTCAAAATGGAGGATTGCAAGGAAGCTACCACGCCAATTGCTACAAATTGTCTTATGGATACAGATGAGGTTGGCCAACAAGTTGATTCAACAAAATATAGAAGGTTGATTGGGTCTTTGCTCCATCTTATAACAAGTAGGCCATATATTCAGTTTAATGTTTGCTTGTGCGCAAGGTTGCAATCCAATCTAAAGGAGTCACACCTAAACGTTGCAAAAAAGATTCTAAAGTATCTGAAAGGAACAACTAATGTTTGTTTATGGTATCCATGTGATTCTAACATAACTCTTAGTGATTTTTCAGATTATGATTATGTAGGGTACAAATTGGATAGGAAAAGCACAAGTGGCACTTACCACCTACTTGGCTCAAGTCCAATCTAATGGAATAGCAAAAAGTAAGCATGTGTGGCACTCTCTACTGCTGAAGCTAAATACATAGCAGTTGGAAATAGATGTGCACAAGTCATATGGTTGAAGCATCAACTCATGGACTATGGTGTAAAGCTAAGCAAGGTACCTTTGCATTGTAATAATACTAGTGCTATCAACTTAACCAAGAATCCAATACAACATTCTAAAACCAAGCATATTGAGATTAAGCATCATTTCATCCAAGATCATGTTCAAAAGAGAGATTGTGAAATTCAATTTTTTAAAATTTAAAATCAATTGGCTGATTTATTCACAAAACCATTAGCTAGCAATATGTTTAACAAGCTAAGAATTGAACTAGGCTTATTAGAAATGAAGAATGTGGTCTGATGTGTTTTTAACATGTTAATCTTATGAATCCATGCAAAGAATCTAATTAAAATAATCTAATATGTGAATAAATTGTGAACTGTCATATTTAGCTTTTGTTGACCTACTTTCTAGACTCTAGGCTTTATTATTTGCATTGTAATCCTTTTTAGAACTTTGTGCTTTTGCTTAGAGACCCCTAAACACTTCTATATAAGGGGTCCTATAACACTTGTAAAAGGCGTTGAACATTTTGGAGAAATTAAACACCTTTGTGTATCAACCATTTGTGAGAGTTTCCTCCCTAGAGAGTGAATACTTTTAAGCTTTATCTTGCATAGCAAGTGGTGACACACATCCACTCATCTTCAAGGTTGCATGGCTTGGCCTTGTAGTGGCGTGTTGCTCACATTTTTACCATTCCTTTCCTTTCCACTTTATGCTTTCTTCTTCCTTTAATTGTTCTTGGTTTTTTATGGTTTATGCGCATTCCATTTCCTTTTTATTTTGAATCAATCCATCATCTTCTTCTCCTGAGCTTTGTGAAAGGAACCTTCACATCTAGATAGCATGCTATCTTAATGTCCAGTGGGGATTTCAACTCACACCATATTCAATAATCTAAAAAAAGAACAAGACAATCCTACATTAGGCCGAGTACTAAAAATTATGCTCGATTATGTAACACCCGAGAAATTTAAATAATTAAATAAATAATTATTTAATAAATGCGGGTAGTAAAAGCCTTTATGGTATTTAATGTTAATTGTTGTGACGTGGAAAAGTACTAGCTCAAGTGGTTGAGAGTACTTGGTTGTGTGAGAGGACTTGGGTTCGAGTTCTATGTATGCCAATTGTATGATATTTTATTATGTGCTTTATTTTAAGGTTATGATTGAATGGGAGTAATGATAATGTAATCCTAAAATTATAGGAATTATCATGAAACATGATTGGTTGAATTGGTTGTGCACTTGCTTTGTAATTGAGTGGTTGTGGGTTCAAACCTTGTTAAGAATGAAATTAAAACTCTCTTTTTGCTAAATTTTACCTTAACTTGAATATGGAAGGGTAGAGAAAACCCTAGATGTCAAGAGAGGGTAGCCAAGTGGGCTGAAAGGGCAGCCACTAATGGTAATGGCCTTTGAATGACCATTAACACCCAAAACATCAATCCATTAAGGATAATTCTAATTATTTTCGTTTTTGCCAATATACCATAATTAAGGACATATAAAAAGGGCAAAATAAGGCCAGTGGAAGGGTTTGGAGACTAGAAAACCTAGAGTGCTAAGAGGAGGACAATTTCAGAGGGGAAAAGTGAGAGTGGGTTAAGAGAAGAGCTGCATTTATCTTGGGAAAGCAAAGAAGGGTTCTCGGGTAGCACAAAGCTAAGGTTAGAGGACCAATTGGAGCAAGGAATTTCCAGGTTAGGGGAGCTCTTTCTGTATGTATATTTTGGGCAACAAAGCAACTCGCTCAGGCGAGTGATTCTCACTTAAGGGAGAAATCGTGCCAGGTTTTGTGTTCTCCGTAACTCGCCGCCTAGGTGAGGGTTTTGGTTTTAGGCGAAGGGCGATCTCGCCTAAGCGAGAAAAGGCTCACTTAAGCGAGGCTTCGTAGTGAGCCACTATAGCACGCTCGCTCAAGCTAAGGCTTCTAGCCCAAGCGTTTTTACTACAATTTGTGTGTGTTGTTTGTACGCATTGATGCGGACGTGGATCAGGAGATGCTGTGCCATGAGCGGGTAGGTTCATAGATGGTAGGTTCATACCTAGTTACTCTCATGTGGGGATACGAGCGAGGTAGATCTGTATGTTTCATGCTCACATTTGAGAGATGCTGCGTGCGAGGAGGTACGTAGCTGGTGGATCACATGTGTTGGACTATGGGCGGGTAGGTCCGTAGATTAGGACTACAAGCGCGGAGGTTCGTAGGGGCAAAACCACGAGTGAACAGGTTCGTGTGAGCATCATAAATCATGACTCCATGGTTAACCTTGCTATGTGAATTGAAGGTTGAAAAGCCTTGGGGTATTAAGAACTTGTCCAAGGTATAACTATAATGATGTAACTGGGTGTAATTATATTGTTTAATTAATGTGTTTTCTTTTATTATTGAGCTCACCCTTTCTCTTCGTGCTTTGCGATGATCGTTTAATTCTTTACACAGGAGCAGTTGGTGATGCTGCTAACACTTGAGACGGAGAGAGGGGCTAGCTTGGGATTCGAGCTATGACTTATTTATGTTTTCTATTTTTTATTGGATTTTGGAAATTGTAATAAGACTATTATTATAGTTTTAATTGATCTTTGATGCTTTGAACAATTTTTCATTTTTCCCGTGTTTAGGAAATAATAAAAGTTTGATATTTGATGTTCTTTTCGTAATTAATTATTTTAAATAAGAAATTTGCAGTAGGGATGTTACATTTGGTATCAGAGCAAAAGTTTTTAAGATTTTTGGGACTATGGGGAGTGAGCTGACCGCGTTTCCTTTGTGAAACTTTTGTGTCTTTTTGATTGTTAACAATTGCTTGTTTTCTTACATAATTAGAGTTGTTTAATGTTAACAACTAAAAAATGTGGCGTGCACAGGCAATGGAAAATAGGAGACGCAGGAATAACGTTGGGGCTGATGAGATTGCGAATGCAATCCATAAGATGGTGGATGCAATGCAGCCTGTCGTAGCGCAGTCGAGGGTGATGATTCCATCTATCACACCAGTGATGATGGAGGACTTCATGCATCACAAGCCAGTGAAGTTCATTGGTAAAGCCAACCCGGACGACACAGATGCATGATTGCATGAATGTGAGAAGATATTCCGGGTGATCGAGTGTACCGAGGCCTATAAGCTGACCTTTGCTACATTGCTTTTGGTGACCAAGGCAGAATACTAGTGGATGAGGATGTAGCAGCAGATGCAGACCCGAAAGGAAGAAGTAAATTGGGTGAATTTCAGGAAAAGGTTCCTAGAAAAGTACTTTCCTGATACTAAACATGAGCACGAAGCCGAGTTCCTCACCCTTCAACAGAGGAACATGTTAGTACAAGCTTATGTGGAGTGATTTGAATATCTGGCGAGGTTCTACTTGCAAGCCGTCACAGAAGAATGGCGCTACAGGAAATTTGAGGGAGGGTCGAGACATGAGTTGAGGCGATTCATCATACCCTGAGGGTTAGAGAGTTTCCTGTCTTGGTCGAGCAGTCCAAGAGTGTAGAGCAGCTAGAGATGGGGCCAACAGGGTCAGCCGACCCCAGAAGTCCAGTGTTAAGGGCAGACCGCAGAAGAAGCCCTACAGCAGGCCTTAGTCTTCCTCGTAGAAGTTACGATGCTATAATTATGGAGGAGAGTACATGAGGAGGAATTGTACTGAGCCGACAGGCAACTAAGGGAATAGTACTTACCCTCGCAAGTGTTATGCCTGTGATCAGCCGGGATACTTTGCTAACAAGTGTACTAATAAGAAGACTATTACAGAAGCACGACCTCAGCCACCCTCGACAGAGCGGCTTAGAGCAGTAGGCCAAGTCTTCGCCTTGACCAATACGGAGGCCACCTAGTCAGGTAGTCTTATACTCGGGTTTTAGTGTTGTTTGATTCAGGAGCTTCACACTCCTTCATATCTCACGACTGCGTGAAAAGGTTGAGATTGTCAACTCGTGATCTGGGTTGCGAGTTAATAGTCTCAACACCCGCATCGGGACAAGTTTCAACTAATTCTGCTTGTGTTGGATGCTCGATTGAAGTGGAGGGTTGAAGGTTCAAGGTGAACCTTGTATGCTTACCGTTGGAGGGATTGGATGTAATCTTGGGAATGGACTAGTTGTTAAGCAATCACATAGTCATTGATTGTGGACGACACATAGTGGTGTTCCCAAAAGTAGAGGGGATTGAGTTGATCTCAACTCACAGAGTCTTGAAGGAGATAGAAGATAGATCTACTTGCTTCATGGTGGTAGCTCATACTGAGAAGAAAAGCACAGAAGAGCATATTAGAAGAATACCAGTAGTGGATGAATATGCTGACGTGTTTCGAGATGAAATACCCGAGTTGCCACAAAGCAGGGATATAAATTTCTCTATTGATCTAATCCCTGGGGCTAGTCCTTTGTCGACGGCTCCTTACAGAATGGCACCGGTAGAACTAGCAGAGTTGAAAAAGTAGATCTAGGATTTGTTAGAAAAGAAATTCACCAGACCGAGTGCATCGCCATGGGGAGCTCTTATGTTACTAGTGAAGAAGAAGGATGGAAGTTCTCGGTTATTTGTTGACTACTGGTAGTTAAACAAGTTGAAAATAAAGAACAAGTATCCACTGTTGAGAATTAATGATCTGTTGGACCAGTTGAGAGGGGCATGTGTATTCTCCAAGATTGACTTGAGGTTTGGAAACCATCAGATCTTGGTCAAATTGGAAGGCATCTAGAAGACAACGTTCTGATCGAGATATGAACATTATGAGTGTGTAGTAATTCCATTTGGAGTAACTAATGCTCCAACAGTCTTCATTGATTACATGAACCAGATATTCTGGCCCTATTTGGACATGTTTATGGTGGTGTTCATAGATGACATTCTCATCTACTCTAGGAATAGGGAGGAGCATGCTGACCATCTGAGAGTTGTATTGGCAGTACTTAGAGAACATCAACTATATGGCAAGCTATCCAAGTGCGAGTTCTGGTTAGAAGAGGTACAATTTTTGGGACATGTTATCTTTTCGCAGGGTATTGTAGTGGATCCGAGTAAAATTGAGACAGTGTTGAAATGGGAATGACCACGTACAGTGATCGAGGTACGAAGTTTCTTGGGATTGGCCGGGTACAATAGGAGATTTGTAGAAGGGTTCTTTAAAATTGTGAGTTTTTTCACCCAACTCACTAGAAAAGATCAATCATTCTCTTAGACAGAGAAGTGTGAAGAGTGTTTTGAGGAGATGAAGAAGAGATTGACTACAGCTCCAATGCTAGCTATACTAGATAAAAGCAAGCAGTTTGAGGTATATTATGATGCGTCTTATCAAGGTTTGGGGTATGTGCTGATACAAGAGAAAAGGCCAGTAGCCTATGCCTCAAGGCAGTTGAAAGTGCATGAGAAGTACTACCATACACATGATCTAGAGTTAGCTGCAGCAGTGTTTGCTCTTAAGACTTGGAGGGACTACTTGTATGGCTCCCAATTCAAGGTTTTCAGCGATCACAAAAGTCTAAAATACCTGTTTGATCAGAAGGAGTTGAATATAAGGCAAAGACGGTGGATGGAGTATCTTAGGGATTATGACTTCGAGTTACTTTACCATCCAGGTAAGGCGAATGTGGTGGCAGACGCCTTGAGTTGAAAAAGGATGCACATGCCAACGATGATGGTGAAAGAGTTGGAGTTGATTGAGAAGCTCAAGGATATGAATGTGGGTATACAACTGGGAAAGGATTCTATCCGGTGCCGTGACTTGACTTTGACTAGCAAAATCTTAGGGATGATCCGAGATGGGCAGAAGAGTGACGCTGAATTGTAGTAGTTTGTGAATTGGCTGGGTATTGAGAAGGGGAAAGATTACTGGATGGGGTCAGATGGCATTTTGCGATTCAGAGATAAAGTATGTGTACCTAGGAATTGGAGGTTGAGGAAACAGATTCTAGAAGAGGGGCATAAAAGTCATCTTAGCATACATCCGAGTATGACTAAGATGTATAAGGATCTGAAACATTTTTTCTGGTGGAACGAAATGAAAATTGATGTCGTCGACTTTGTGGCATCATGCTTGGTGTGTCAGAAGGCTAAGATTGAACACCAGAGGCTAAGTCGCGCACTATAGTCGCTGGATATCCTGTAGTGGAAATGGGACAGTATCACCATGGACTTCGTGACTCATCTGCCGAGATCAGTTAAAGGAAATGATTCAATCTGGGTGATCATAGAAATGCTGACTAAATGTGCTCATTTCTTGGCAATTAATCAGAAGATGTCAATGGACAAGTTGGATGAGTTATATGTGAGGGAAGTATTCAGATTAGAGACCCGAGATTCACTTCTCGCTTTTGGCAGTCATTATAGGCAGCATTGAGGACCTATTTGCGGATGAGTTCCGCATATCACCCTCAGCCAGATGGTGAATCTGAGAGGACAATCCAGTCATTGGAAGATCTACTTCGAGCATGTGTACTGGATCATATGGGTAGTTGGAGTGAAATGCTTCCATTGGTGGAGTTTACATATGATGAAGGATTATCTTGTTTTCTTTTAGAGTTATGAATATGGTGAAGTTGTTTAAGAAAGCTTTTTGAAAATTCCCATTGGACATTAAGATAACAAGCTATCTAGATGTGAAGGTTCATTTCTCAAGCTCATGAATGGAAGAAGAGAGTTGGATTCAAGCTTAAACTCACACGGCATTAACAACACTTAAAGAACCAAAATGAAAGAAGAAACATTAAAAATGGAGGCATAGAAGATGAAGCATGGAAGAATCACGCCACTCATAGGGGGGATCTAAGCCAACCAAGCCCTAGAGATGAGTGATGGTGCCGCCACTTGCAAGCAAGATAAGGCAAATGTGAGTTCACTTCTAGGAAGGAGAGCTCATGAAAATTTAATGGTTGAAACATAATAGTTTAGAAACAAAATGATCAACCCTTTTACAAGACAAGGAGCACCCTTTAAATAGGAGTTCATAGGGGTCCTTTAGCAAATACAAAAACATGAAAAAGGATTAACTAGCAAA